>WNGQ01007856.1_pt1 | contig 21904 bp, 16 predicted proteins | sample 5407661 | NCBI WGS metagenome assembly WNGQ01 (sample SAMN13153382, study PRJNA577476) | soil metagenome | isolation source: 60 cm soil or saprolite under Garry oak tree replicate 2 | place: USA:California | collected 2016-06-15 | reverse complement strand
GTTGCTATCAGCGGATATCAGCTTGTCTTCGAACGTCAGTTCTGATAGGGTGCTGGCACGGGCCTCTGGGGCCACGCCGCGACGGTCAAGGTGTGCCTCGACCCCACCAGTGGATGGGCAAGAGAGAGCTACCGACTGGCCGGGCGACCGGCTTGGCGGCAACGGCGCAAGCCCGAGGGATCCCATCGACCTGGGAGGCGTCCGGGCAGCACGACCGCCATTCGTACGTAAGACCCGCAACGCTGAACAAGACCCGAGGGTGACCAGGCTGTCCAAGACCGTTCGGGACGGTCCGTCAGCAACTGATAGACGCTGATGCCTTAGGAACGGTTGTAGGTCCACACGTTGGCATTGCCGTAGCTGCTGGACAGGCCGGTTTCTGGAGCGGAATAGACCAAGGTCTTGTTGCCGAACCGGCCTGTCGGCGGGCCGGGAGCCGTCGGCATTGACGGTGCCGAGGAAGGTGTCCGAGAACAGCCACGCTTCCTGCCCGCCGGGGAGGCGCACCGAGTAGGTGCTGTCGACGCGGGTCCAGTCGTCAGTGCGGCGGTTGCCGTACCGGGTGAACAGGGTGTTGAGCCCGGCGTCCCCGTCCCGCAGCTCCAGAGCGCCAGACCGCCTCCACTCCAGACCGGCTTTGATCCAGACCACCTCCGCCTTCGATGGGCAGCGGCCGCACGCCACGGCACGAGCTAAGTCATCTAATCACTTAGCTGCCTAGCTGTCCAGCTGTGCTGAACTGGGCGGGAATGGTGGACGCTGGCGGGCATAATCTGAAGATGCCGCTTTCGGCCATCCAGCCCGGCGCCTGCGCCGCCCACCTGCCTGCCGGCACCGATCCGGGGAGCCTCGACCTGCTCGCCGAGGGGAGCCTGCCGGCAGCATGGGCGCGCCGCTGGGCGGCGGAGCCCCGTCGGCCAGTCCTGCGGGACGCCCTCCAGCATCAGGACGGCGGGCGCGGCTGGGTCACCCAGGGCCAGCTCGACCAGAACAGCCGGCGGGTGGCGGGGCGGCTGTACCGCGCCGGGCTGTGGCCGAGGGATCGGGTCCTGGTCAGCGCCGGGACTTCGCTCGACCTGGTCACCGCCTACCTCGGCGCGTTGCGGCTCGGCCTGGTGGTGGTGCCGGTCAATACCGCGTACCGGGAGCCGGAAGTCGCACACATCGTCCGTGACGCTGAACCCAGGGCGGCCATCGTCGACCAGCGGGAGCGAGGGAAGTGGATACGCCGTGCCGCCGGGGGCGATCTCCTGGTCACCGCGCCGGCAGTCGACCTCCCCGACCCTGTGGATAACCCCGGCAGCCCTCCCGCCGTTTCGGATAGTTTTGAAACAGGGGGACCCCCTTCGCGGGAGGGGGTATTCGGCGTGCCTGACATCGGCCCGGACGACCCGGCGCTGCTCTGCTACACGTCAGGGACCACGGGATCGCCCAAGGGGGCCGTGCTCAGCCACGGGAACCTGCTCGCCAGCGCCGAGGCGCTGCGGCTTGCCTGGCGCTGGACCGAGCGGGACCGGCTGCTGCTGGCCCTCCCCCTGTTCCATGTCCACGGGCTCGCGGTAGGGCTGCATGGCACGCTGCTCGCGGGCGGGTCGGCGGTGCTGTTCGAACGCTTCGAGGTGGACCAGGTGCTCGACGCTGCCAGGCAGCAGGCCGCCACGCTGTTCTTCGGGGTGCCGACGATGTATGCGCGCCTGGCCGCCTCTCCGCGTGCCCCCGAGCTCGGTGCGCTGCGCTTGTGCGTCTCCGGGTCCGCGCCGCTGCCGCCGGTGCTGTTCGAACGGCTCGCCGAGCTGAGCGGCCAGCGCGTCCTGGAGCGCTACGGCATGACCGAGACGCTGATGAACGTCAGCAACCCCTACGACGGCGAACGGCGGCCAGGCACCGTCGGGCTACCCCTCCCCGGCGTCGAGCTGCGCCTGGATGGCGGCCACAGGGGCGAGATCCTGCTCAAGGGCCCGAACGTATTCGCCGGCTACCGGCGCGACCCGGCCGCCACCGAGGCCGCCTTCGACGCTGAGGGCTGGTTTCACAGCGGCGACCTCGGCAGCCTCGACCAGGCCGGCTACCTGCGGATCGAGGGGCGCAGCAAGGAGCTGATCATCAGCGGCGGCTTCAACGTCTACCCCCGCGAGGTCGAGGAGGTCCTGCTCGCCCACCCAGCCGTGGCCGAGGCCGCCGTGGTGGGCAGCCCGTCCGAGGAGTGGGGCGAGGTGGTCATCGCCTACGTCGTCGCCTCGGAGGGCGGCCCGCCACCCTCCGAGGTGGAGCTGGCCGCCTTCACCGCTGACCGGCTGGCGCCGTTCAAACGCCCCCGCCAGGTCCGCTACGTCGACGCCCTGCCACGCAACGCCCTCGGCAAGGTCCTCAAGCACAAGCTTGAGCGCTAGGTCGCGGTAGCTCAGGGGCTGCGGGTGAGCACCACCTTGCCAGTGACCTGGCGGTTGCGGAGGGCGGCGACGGCCTCCAGCGTCTGTGACCAGTCGCGCACCACGCCGAGCTGGGGGTCCAGGCGCCCGTCGGCGACCAGGCCGGCGAGGGTGGCGAGGTCCTGCCCGAAGGTCTCCTCGCCGGTGCGGTAGATGAAGAAGGCTTGCAGCTTGCTGCCAGGCGTCGACTCGCGGAAGTCGTAGAAGGCGATCTCGCTGCGCTCCGCGCTGGCGACCCCATAGGCGGTGACGGTCCCGCCGACGGCGAGCCGGCGCACGGCGTCGCTGAGCACCGAGCCGCCGACACCGTCGACAACCAGATCGAATGGCCCGCTGTCGGCGCCGATGGCGGTGATCACCTCGGCGGCGCCAAGGGTTCGCACCTGCTCGACCCGGGACGGTCCGCTGACCTGCGCAGTCACCTGGGCACCGGCGCTGCGGGCGAGCTGCACGGCGAAGCTGCCGACGCCCCCGCTCGCCCCGGTGACCAGCACCCGCCTACCCAGGAGGGGCCCGCCGGTGCGCAGCGTCCGCAGCGCGGTCAGCCCCGCCACCGGCAGCGACGCGGCCTGGGGGAAGGTGACCGCGCCGGGCAGCGCGGCGACCCGGTGCGACGGCACCGCCACGCGCTCACTCCAGCCGCCCTGGTCGGCAGCCCCGACCACGCGCGTCCCGGCCGCAGGGCCGCTGCCGTCGGCCGCCGCCGTGACCACCACCCCGGCCACGTCCTGGCCGGGCGTCCAGCCGCTGGACCGTTGCGCCAGCAGCGACAGCTCCCCGCGGTTGACGGCGTAGGCGGCCACCTCGACGATCACGTCATGCGGGCCGGGCTGCGGCTCCGGCAGGTCGCGCTGGGCGAGGCCGCCGTCGGCGGCCGGGTCGGTGACATACCCGAGCATTCAGGACTCCTTTGCCTTTGCGAGTTGCCTTTGCGGGCTGCTGCCTTCAGCGGACCATGATGCCTGCAACCATCGGCGAACCGTTGCGTGGGAAGCAGTTGGGGCACATGAGCGGACAGGGAAGCAGGTGGGCCACCTTGCGGCCGTCTGAGGAGGAGCTGCGGGAGCTGACCGCAGAGATGCCGAACGCCAGGCGCACCGGCTACGGCAACCTCAACGTGCGCACGCGCATCCGGGACCGGGCCAGGCGCGCGACCTTCGTGGTCGCAGACCACCCGCCGCCGCATGCCGGACCAGCGCTCAGCCGCGCCGACGGGGCCCTGATCACCGCCATGCAGGACCGCTACCTCCTCGACCGCGATGTGGTCGTGATCGAGGGCTTCATCGGCTCCACCGGCCCGCACCGCGCCGCCGCCCGGCTGGTGGTCGAGCGCGCCCACGCCAACATCGCCGCCATGCAGCACCACTTTTATTTCGACCCGGGCGGCGGCAACGGGCCGCCGACCACGGACCCGGAACTGACCGTGATCTGCTCCCCGGGCCTGCGCCTGCCCGGCTTCGCCAGCCGGGGCCGGGGCCGGGACGGCCTGGATGGCGTGGTGGTGGCCGTCTGGCCCGAGCTGGGGGTGACCAGGGTCGTCGGGTCCGACCTGTTCAGCGAGGCCAAGAAGGCTGGGATCCGCATGTGGGCCGAGCGCGTCCATGCCGCCGGCGGCCTGGTGCTGCACGCCGCCTGCACGGTGGTGGCGACCCGCGCGGGCCCACGGACCATGCTGCTGTGCGGCCAGCAAGGCAGCGGCAAGTCCACGCTCGCCTTCAGCGCCTTCGGTGACGCCTTCGGTGCTGGCGCCCGGATCGTCCAGGACGACTTCGTGGCGTTGCTGCCGAGCGGCCGCCTGGTAGCCAGCGAGGCCGGCTGCATCGAGAAGACCTTCGGCCTGGACCCGCAGGTCACCCCGGCACTGCATGGCGCCGTCACGCGGCCGGACGCCTACCTCGAGAACACCGCTCAGCGCGGCGACTGGCCCGACTTCACCGATTCCGCCTACCGGCACGGTCGCGCGGTGTTCCCGCTGCGTGCGATCGACCACCTCCCAGCCGGCGAGGTCCCGCCGCTGTCGCTACTGGTGATCCTCAACTGCCACGACGACGTGGTCCCGGCGCTGGCGCGGCTCGACCCCGCGCAGGACCCGGACCGCGCGGCCGACGCCTTCGTGCTCCGGGAGCTGCGCGGCGGCGACCCGGTCTGGGTCCCGCGCCAGGCTTCTCTGGCGCACCGGCGCCAGCGCGACCGCCTCGCCGAGCTGCTTGCGAGCCACCCGGTGGAGGCCGTCTCGCTCAACACTGGCCGCATCGGAGGCCCCGCCGCCGACGGGCGTTCCAAGCCGGTCGCACGGGAGGCGACCGCCGCCATCGTCCGGGCGCTCGCCTACGGCGGCATTACCTGGGCGCCAGACCATGGGGACTACGGGGACCACGGCTGGCAGCTCGCCGCCGAGGTCCCCGGCATCGACGACCTCGACCTGCTGCAGCCGCGCCGGCTCTACCACCGCCAGGGGCGCCTGGATGAGTACCGCGAGCGCCGGGCCCGCCTCGCCACCGAGAACGCCCGCTTCCTCAGCCTCAGCCCCTGACGAGCCCAGGTGCGGAGCACGGGAGCGAGGCGCGGTCCCTACGGCTTTCGCCCCACGCCGCCGAACGCGTCCACCTCAGCGGGAGGGCCAGCGCTGGCCGCGACGCCAGCGGGATCCGGCCGCCACCGCGGGCATGACACCACCCCGGGCTCCACCAGCTCCAGCCCCTCGAAGAAGCCGGCGATCTGCTCCGGGGTCCGCAGGACATAAGGGATCGCACCGCTCTCGTTGTACTCCCCCTGGGCCTGCGCACCGGCCATGTCGATGACGCTGGTCCCGTCGCACAGCGCCAGGTAGCTGCCGGGAGGCAGGGTAGCCAGCAGGTGCCGCACCAGCGACCGCGCCTGGTCGTCGTCGCTGATGTGCCCCAGGATCCCCATCAGCATCAGCGCCACCGGCTGGCCGAAGTCCAGCGTCTTGCCCGCCTCCGCCAGGATCGTGTCCGGCTCGCGCAGGTCGGCGTCGACATAGGCGGTGGCGCCCTCAGGGGTGCTGGTGAGCAAGGCCCGGGCATGCGCCAGCACCAGCGGGTCGTTGTCGACGTAGACGATGCGGGCGTCGGGAGCCACCCGCTGGGCGACCTCGTGGGTGTTGTCAGCGGTCGGCAACCCGGTGCCGATGTCGAGGAACTGGCGGATCCCCACCTCCCCGGCCAGATAGGCAACCGCCCGGGTCAGGAATCCCCGGGAGACACGGGCGATCTCCACGATCCCCGGGAAGACCTCCAGGAATTGGTCCCCGGCGGCGCGGTCGACCTCGTAGTTGTCCTTGCCGCCCAGCCAGTAGTTCCAGATCCTGGCCGACTGCGGCACGCTGGTGTTGATCTCGGGGATCTCGGTCATTGCGGCGGTCTCCTTCAGGGGGGCAAGCCCGCCCGGCAGGCTACAACAGCGCAGAAAGTTACAACAGGTTGATTCCGAGTGTGAGGACCCCAGCGGCGAGCACGCCGGCACCTAGGTAGACCAGGGCGATCAGGGCGTTCGGCCGCTCAGCCCGCGGTGATGCCACCGACAGGAAGAACCCGAGCGGCATGAGGATGGGCGGGGCGGTCAGCCCCCACCGGACCAGTTCCTTGCCGGTGTCGGACAGCCCGGTCTGGTCGACGTAGAGCATGCCGACCAGCGCCAGGATCACCAGCACTCCAGCATGAGCGTGGCCCGCCCGGAACAGGTTCTGGCGCAGGGGATTGTCGAGGTAGCCGGGGATCCGCCGGGTGATGAAGCGCAGCAGCGACACGCCGCCGTACTCGATGGCGACGACGGCGATCAGCAGGACGCCTGCGGTGGACAACGACGATGACGACACGTCCTCACACCTCCATCCGGAATCTTGTCATCGTCAAGATAAGCGCCGCAGGACTAACTTGTCAACGTCAAGATTCCTGCTACGCTGCTGCCATGCCAGCACCCACTGCCGGCGAGCAGCCTCGCCCCTACCACCACGGCAACCTGCGCCGCGCCCTGCTGCAGGCCGCTGTCGACCAGATCCTGGAGGGCGGTCCGGCGACGCTCAGCCTGCGCGACCTCGCCCGCCGCGCCGGTGTGTCCCACGCCGCCCCAGCCCACCATTTCGGCGACAAGGCCGGCCTGCTCACCGCCATCGCCGCCGAGGGATTCGAGCGCCTGGCCGCCACGCTCGACCAGGCCTACCGGCAGACCGAGAGCTTCCTGGAGGTCGGGGTGGCCTACGTCCGCTTCGCCACCAGCTACCGGGCCCACTTCGAGGTGATGTTCCGCCCCGAGCTGTACCGCCCCGACGATCCCGAGGTGGCCCGCGCCCGGCAGGCGGCCCGGTCGCTGCTGTACGGCCCCCTCAGCACCACCACCGAACCCCAATCCAAGCCGGAGCCCGATCCCGGCCAGCTGCGCGCCGCCGTCGCCGCCTGGGCACTGGTCCATGGGCTCGCCACGCTGTGGCTTGACCGCAACCTTCCCCCCCAGCTCGGCGACGATCCAGAGCGGATCGCCCGCGAAGTCGCGGCCCTGCTCCCCCTCCCGCCCCAGCCTGGACAGTAGCAGCGTCAGGATTGGGTGGCCGGATCGCCGAGCTGGTAGTCCCGCTGGGTGCGCGCGTAGGCGAGGAAGTCGTCGAAGGCCTGGGGGTTGGCCATGGCGCTGCGGCTGGCCGCCTGGTCGGTGGGGACGCCGAGGAGGATCTTGCGGACCGGCACCTCCAGCTTCTTGCCGGTCAGCGTCACTGGGATCGCGCTGACCTGGACGATGCGGTCGGGGACGTGGCGTGGGCTGTAGGCCTGGCGGAGGCGGTCGCGGATCTTGCGCTCGATGGCGTCGTCGAGGGTCCTGCCGCCGCCGAGGGTGACGAACAGCGGCATGAACGACCTGCCGCCGGGGAGCTCGAGGTTCACCACCAGCGCCTCGTCAACTTCCTCGACGGTGTCGAGGGCGCGGTAGATTTCGGCGGTCCCGATACGGACGCCGTGGCGGTTGAGGGTGGCGTCGGAGCGACCGAGGACGAAGCAGCCGCCGCGCTGGTTGATGCGGAAAAAGTCGCCGTGGCGCCAGACGCCCGGGTAGTCGGCGAAGTAGGTCTCGCGGTAGCGGCGGCCGTCGCTGTCACCCCACAGCTTGACCGGCATCGACGGCAGCGGCTGGGTGATGACCAGCTCGCCGACCTGGCCGGCGAGCTGGTTGCCGTGCTCGTCGAAGGCCTCGGCGGCGACGCCGAGGGAGCGTCCCTGGATCTCCCCGGCGTAGACCGGCTGGGTCGGCACGCCGCCAACGAAGCCGGTGCAGCAGTCGGTGCCGCCGCTGCCGGTGGCGACCCACAGGTCCTGCTTGACGTTGCGATAGAACCAGGCGGTGCACTCCGGCGACACCGGCGACCCGGCCGGGAAGATCGTGCGGAGGGCCGACAGGTCGTAGCGCTCGCCGGGGACGATGCCGGCCTTGCGCATCCGGTCGACATAGGCGGGGCTCGACCCGAGCAGGGTGACGCGGGCGTCCTGGGCCACCTGCCACAGCACCTCGGCGTCTGGGTACAGGGGGCTGCCGTCGTAGAGGACCGGGACGACCCCGAGCAGCGGCGCGCTGACCAGGAAATTCCACATCATCCAGCCAATCGACGTGAAGAAGAACAGCCGGTCTCCGGCCCGCAGGTCCAGGTGGAAGCTCATCAGCTTGAGCTGCTCCAGCAGGATCCCGCCGTGGCCGTGGACGAGCGCCTTCGGCAGCCCGGTGGTCCCGGACGAGAACAGCACCCACAGCGGGTGGTCGAACGGCACCTGCTCGAATTTGAATCGCTCGGCTGGCACCGGCGGCCGGTGCAGCACGGTGTCCCACGAGGTTTCCCGCTCCCCCAGCCCCAGCGGCGCCCGGTCCTGGTCGGCAGGGCCCTGGGCTGGAAGGTGGACGACGTGTTCGAGGCTTGGCAGGCCGGCAACCACGCGGCCCAGCTCCTCGCGGCGGTCGTAGTGCTTGCCGCCGAAGCGGTAGCCGTCGACGGCGAACAGCACCTTGGGCTGGAGCTGCTGGAGGCGGTCGAGGACGCCCTGCCAGCCGAAGTCCGGGGCGCAGCTGGCCCAGATCGCGCCGATGCTGGTGGTTGCCAGCATGGCGACCACCGCCTCGGGGACGTTCGGCAGGTAGGCGACCACGCGGTCCCCTGGCTGCACGCCCACCTCGCGCAGCCAGGTGGCCAGGATGCGCACCTGGCTGGCGAGCGCCGCCCGGGACATGCTGGCAAGCGGGACCGCCTCGCCAGCGAACACCAGCGCGTCAGCGTCGGAGCCATCCGAGCCGTCGGAGCCATCAGAATCGTTCGAGCCGTCCGAGTCAGGCCGGTGGTCCCGCAGGATGTGCTCGGCGTAGTTCAGCCGGGCGCCGGGGAACCACTCGGCGCCGGGCATGGTCCGCCGGCCGAGCACGGCATCGGGCGGGGTCGAGGCCTGGACGCCGCACCAGTCCCAGACCGCCTGCCAGAAGGCGTCCAGGTCGGTCACCGACCAGCGCCACAGCTGCTGGTAGGTGTCGAAGCGGAGCCCACGCTCAGCCGCCAACCAGCGGGTGAAGGCGGCCAGGTTGCTCTGCTCGGCCCGTTCCGGGCTCGGCGTCCAGAGGAGGTCGCCCTCACGGACCTCCATAGTGACGGGACCGGTGGTCATCGGCTCTCCTCCGCAAGACTGCTTCAAGAACGATCTGGTGGGCGCGGCAGAATGCCACAATCACGCAGCGGCGCGGGCAGAGCAACAACTTCCTTGTCACTCTTTCTGCAGACGAGTGAGCGGACGAGCGAAGGAGCGAGCAGTGCGGGCCATACAAGTGGAGCGGTTTGGCGGACCAGAGGTTATGCGGGTGGCCGAAGTGGAGCAGCCCGGCCGGTGTCAACCCGGTCGACTGGAAGGTCCGCTCGGGCGCGTCGGGCGAGTGGTTCGGCCGGCCTCCCTACATTCCCGGCTGGGACCTCGCCGGGGTGGTCGAGGCCGCCGGGCCGGACGTCTCGGCTCTGTCTGTGGGCGACGAGGTCTTCGGTATGCCCCGGTTCCCGAAGCTGGCCGGCTGCTATGCCGAGTATGTGGCCGCGCCAGCCGGCGAACTGGCGCTCAGGCCGCCTGCATTGGACTGGATCGCGGCAGGAGGGCTGCCGCTGGCCGGGCTGACCGCACTGCAGGTCCTGGACGCCGCCGGGGTGCAGGGCGGGCAGCGAGTGCTGGTCCACGCCGCCGCTGGCGGGGTCGGGCACCTGGCGCTCCAGCTCGCCAAGGCGCGCGGCGCGCAGGTGATCGGCACCGCCCGGGCAGACAAGCACCCGTTCCTGCGCGAGCTTGGCGCCGAGGAGACGATCGACTACACCACGGTCCCGTTCGAGGAGGCCGTCAAGGACGTCGACGTGGTCGTCGACCCGATCGGCGGTGACACCAGCCTCCGCTCCCTGCGGGTCCTGCGCCCCGGCGGGACCCTGGTCCTGATCGTGGGCCAAGCCAGCAACGAGCTGACCGCTGCAGCCAAGGCGGCCGGGATCCGGTTCGAGCGGCACCTGGTCCACCCCGACGGGCCTGGGCTGGTGCGGCTCGCCGACCTGGCCAGCCGGGGCGAACTGCGCGTCGTGGTCGAGCGGGTGCTCCCGCTCGACCAGGCAGCCAGGGCCCACGAACTGGGTGAACGCGGCCGGACCCAGGGCAAGCTGGTGCTGTCGGTCGCAACCTGACAATTCAAGCGGTCGGTCTTAGCCGTTGTCGGCGTCGATCGCGAGGCCGAGCAGACGGGCGGCGTTCTCCTACGCGGTCACGCCGCTGTCGTCCGACGCTCATATCCTGGTGGACTCCTGTCGAGGCAGCCAAGGTAGCCGAGGTGAGGCGATTCGTGATCCAGCACGTTGTATGGGACTGGAACGGGACCCTGGCCGACGACCACACCATCGTGGTGGGCTGTGTCAACGACGTGTGCGTGCAGTTCGGCCTGCCGCAGGTGGACGCGGACGGCTACCGGAGGCTGTTCACTCGGCCGGTCAAGGTGTTCTGGGAACGGTTGGCTGGCCGGCTGCTCACGGACGCCGAGTTCGCGGAGCTGGACGAGGGCTTCCATCAGGCCTATGGCAGCCGACTGGCGGTGGTGCCATTGGCGGCGGATGCCAGCGAGGCGCTGGCGCTGGTCCGCGATGGCGGCCTCTCCCAGTCGGTGTTGTCGATGTGGCGCCACAACGATCTTGTCGGGCTGGTTGGCGCCCTCGGTATCGCGGGCTTCTTCGTTCGGGTGGAGGGCGTGCGCGGACCGGGTGGCGCAGTCAAGGCCGGACAACTGGCCGCACACCTGGACGCGCTCACCACTGAGGCCGGGCTGACGGTCAGGCCGGGTGAGGTGCTGGTGGTTGGGGACACGCTGGACGACGCGGCGGCGGCCCAGGCGGTCGGAGCCCGCTGCGTGCTGTATGACGGCGGCACTCACCACCTGGACACGCTGGAGGCATCCGGGCTTCCGGTGGCGGGCACGCTGGTCGATGCCCTGCATGCCGGCGGTCTGGCCGGATGAGGGCGTTGAGCTCATCCTGACTGAGGGGAGGTGCTGGCCGCCGCCGGCAGCTACGCCTCAGTAGCGGATGTCGAGCGCGTAGCGTAGTGCACGGTCGAGCTTGGCTCGGGCGACCTCGTCGAGATGGCCTGCCGGTGCCGGATCCAGCGCCGCTTGCGGCACGGTCAGCAGGTTGTCGCACGAGATCGCGTTTGGAGCTGGAAGCCCCTGTCCAGGTCCGACCTCGACCTCGGAGCGGATCCCGCGGATGGTGCGGGTGATCGGCGCGCAGGTGACCGTTGCCAGCACCATGATCGCCGCGTCGCGGGTCAGGACGCAGACCGGCCGCCGACCGGCTGGAGGACCCAGGTCAGCCCAGAAGATCTCGCCGCGGGCTACCACTCGGGCGTGGTCTCCGCGGCCAGTCGGGCAGCGGCGGCGACGATCGCCGGATCCTGGGGCTGCCGATGGTAGGCGTCGATCAGCGCCTGGTCGGATTCGGCGAGCTCTGCGGCCTCAAGGACAGCAACCGCCCCACGCCGGAGCAGCTCGGATCAGCCGAAGCGTCAGTCGGCACCTCTCTGCAGTCCGGCGCAGCGAGTACCGGCAAATTGCTACCAGGGTGGAAGATGGACGGCCGTCACCTGGATGGGTAGGTACTCTCCAGCTGGCAGATCCCAAATAGCCCATCCCTGTCCTCTATTGATCCGTGGGATCACCTCAGTCGTAAACTCGATAATTGGCTTATCACCTATATCCAAAGCGCCTTCGAACCTGCCCATTACTGCACGAACGCCTTCTCCACCCCCCGCGATCGGTGCCGCTTCCGTGGACATCAGGCGTTGGTTCGCGATGATATCTTGCATACCGCCCTTGTTGAGCTGGTGGAAATACGTCGGGCTTGAGGGCGGCTCGACTGGCGCACTGGGAGGCTCGCCGGCCATCACCGGCGCGCCTTCCACGGCATCTCCGCCGAGGACCGCCGCGTCTTCTGCCGCTGCGCCTCCTGCCGCAGTGGTTTCCACGGCGGCTGCCGTTTCCGCCGCCTCTTCGGTGACGGCGACGCCGGCCCTGGCGAGGCTGACCAGGCTCTTGACTCCACTGGCGGCCCCGAACACGCCTTGCACCACGACCGCGACCTTTACGGTGGTCTCGAGCGCCCCGCCGAGGGCGTCGACGCCGCCGTAGGCCGAGCTCCACTGCTCGGCGGTGTAGTTCTCGTTGGCCTTGCTCTGGGCGAGGAGACCGAAATAGTCGTCGGCCGAGGTCTGGCGCGGCGCCTTGTCCTCGGGGCGCATGGCGAAGTACTTGGTGTCGGAGCCCATGCCCTCGGTGGAGAAGTAGTTGCCCTGGTGGTGCTCCTGGGGCTTGCCGGTGACCACGATCACTTCACCGCCTTCGAGCTGCATCGGCTCCGCGGAATGGGTGTCGTCGGAGGTTGGCGGCGCCCCCCACTGGCCCGGCCCGGTGTCCTTGCCGGCCGCCGCCACCGCCAGCCAGACCTGGTCGCCATAGCTTGCCCAGTCTTCCGGGGTGGTCGGCAGCTGCGGGCAGACAACGTCCATGGACTCCCCGCACATGCCCGCCTGCAGCGCCAGCGGGGGCTGGAGCCCGGTGGGGTCGGTCAGCGTCGCCGGATTGTCCTGGACGTAGCTGTAGCGGTTGTAGCCCTGGCTGGACAGCGGGTCGGCGGGAGGGGCGGGGTCGGGGGTGAGAAACCGGCGCTCCTCGGGGTCGTAGATACGGCCCTTGGCGTTGATCAGGCCGAACTCGTCGTCGTGCTCGTAGCCGGTGTAGCCCTGCCGCGGCTCGCCGCGCGAGCCGACGTTCTCCGGCTGGCCGTCGCCGCCGAAGCGCCGCCCCCAGGGGTCGTAGACGAACCGCTCCTTGACCGTGCCGGCCGAGGTGGTGGTCAGCACCGTGCTGCCCTGGCCGTCAGGGTGCAGGTAGGCGACCTGGGTGTCGGTGACCGGCCCGCCCGCGTCGGCCTGGACCTTGGTGACCTGCGCCACGATGCGCCCGTCGCCCACGATGTTGTAGGTGTTGCGCGCCCCCGTCCCGTCGGGTAGCGGGTCGCCGCCGGGATTGCTGATCCAGCGCTCGAACAGCCCCGCAACCGTCACCAGGCTGTGGGCGGCATCGCGCTTGCGGACCCGGGCGCCCGAGGCGTCGTAGGCGAACTCGCTGCGCTGACCCTGGCCCCAGGTGAGCACCTTGGGCAGCCCGGCGGTGTTATAGGTGACGGTGCGCTGCGGCCCGCTGGTCTGCCGCCCGGCCTTGTCGTAGCCATAGGTGTCGCTGTTGCGGCTGGTCAGCGCGCGCGGCGGCGCACCGTTCTGGCCGTAGGCATATGTGGTGGTCTGCTTTGCCCCTCCGGTGAACTGGAAGGTCTCGGTCTTGAGGTTGCCGACCGTGTCGTAGGCGAAGTTGTTGAGCCACGTCACGGTGCCAGTGTCGTTCCTGCCCAAGCCGCTCCACTGGGTGAGCCGGTTCAGCGAATCGTAGTGGTAATCGTCGCCGCTGGACCGTGTGGTGAGGTTGCGGTTGAGGTCGTAGAAGGACGCGACGGAGCTCAGCTTGGCGCCGTCGGGGCCGGTGGCCTTGATGGTCTGCAGCAGCCCGGTCTTGGGGTCGTAGCCGCGGGTGCCGGTCACGCCGTTGCCGAGCGTCTCCTGGGTGAGCTGGCCGTCGGCGCCACGGGTGTCGACCTGCCAGTACACCGTTCCCCCGGCCGCGGCGTCCTTGACCTGGTTGAGGTAGCCGTTGGGGTTGTAGACGTTGGTGACCTGCAGCCGCCCGGCGCCGGACGCGCCGGGGATCGCCGGGTAGGTGACGCTGGCCCGCCGACCGACGCTGTCGTAGCCGTAGTCGAACTGGTAGTTGGTCCCGTCAACGGTCCAGGCGGCGGTCTGGAGCTGGCTGAGCGGGTTGTAGGCGTAGCTGGTGGCGACCCCGTCGGCGCTGGTGGCCTTGGTGAGCTTGCCGATGCCGTTGGGCGCGGTGTCCCAGGTGTTCCTGGCCGTGCCGTCGGGGGAGCTGGTGGTGGTGACCCGCCCGAGCAGGTCGTAGGCGTACCTGGTGGTCACCCCAGCACCGTCGGTCTGGGTGGTCACCTCCCCGAAGGCGTCGTAGGTCGAGATCGTCACCCCGGCGCTGGGGTCCTCGTGGCGGGTGCGGTGGCCCAGGACGTCATACGTCATGACCTGGGCGGTGTTGTCGGGCGCGGTGACCTTGGTGGTCTCGCCGAACGGGCCGTACTCGAACTTGGTCTGCAGCCAGCCGGTGGAGCTGGGGTCGTGCTCGAAGCTGGACTCGACGTCGCCGTCCTTGTTCTGGACGGTGTAGCTCTCGGTGCCCTTGGCGTCGAAGGTGTGGGTCTCCAGCCCCGTGTAGCTGTGGCGGATCAGGGCACCGTCCGGCGCGGTCTGCCTCAGCAGCCGGTCGCGCTTGTCGTACTCGAAGGTCGTGGACTGAACCGTCTCATCCGAGAAAGCCGGCCGGGTGGTCTTGGCCACCCGCCCCTGGGCGTCGTAGTAGGTGTGGCTGGTGGCCATGCGCCCGTCGAACCCCTTGACCTGCCTGGTTGTCTCGCGGCCGAGTTGGTCCATCGACACGAGGGTTTGCCCGCCGCCGGACACATCGGTGCCGGTGATCTGCAGGCCCAGGAAGTTCAGGTGGCTGATGTGCTCGAAGCTGCCGTCGGAGCGGTTGGTCTCCCGCAGCCGCCCGAACTTGTCGTAGCGCATCGTGGTCGTGACCCCGTTGGGGTCGGTGGTGCTCAGCGGCACCCCCAGACCGGAATGGGTGTCGACCAGGGTCTTGTGGCCCAGCGCGTCGATCGTCGCGGTGGCGTGCAGCTTGTCGTTGTTGTACTCGAAGCTCTCCTGGCGGCTCGCCCCTGCGCTGTCGGTCCTGGTCACCGACGCGATCGTGCCGAAGTCGCCGTAGACGGTGGTCGTGGTCAGCTTCAGCGTCGCGTTGTTCGGCTCGACCACGGTCTCCTTGGGGTTGCCGTTGTCGTAGTAGTCATAGGTCGTATGGCGGGTGGTGCAGACGCCCGCGTTGGTGCAGCCGGTGCTGTTCTTGGTGCGCAGCTTGCCGATCAGCCAGTTGGTCTGGTCGTTGTCGTAGGTCATGACGTCGTGCAGCGAGCGGCCCCCGGTCACCTGGCTGGTGGTGTCGGTCTCGTTGCCGAGCTCGTCGTAGACGTGCTGGGTGGTCCGCGTGTGCAGCTCGTGCCACGCTGTGCTGGGGAGCACGGCTTCCTGCTCGACATCGACGGTCTTGCGCAGCTCCACGGTGTAGGTGCCCGAGCCCAACGCGCGCAGTTCGTTGGTGTTGGTGGTGATGTGCATGAAGATCGTGTTCGACGCCCCATCAGCCACGGTGACCCTAGTCTCCTGGGGCAGGAGCGCACGCGGGTAGGTCTTGATAGCGGCGTCGCGGGTCACGTTGTCGAAATCGGTGACGGTGATCGTGCCGGTCTGCTGGTCGGTGACCTTGTGGCTGGCGAACCCCAGCCAGCCACGGCCGGCCAGGTCGGTCCGGGCGGCCTCGTAGAAGTGGGTGAACCGGTTCATCCCGCCGCCGCCGAGGCCGTTGGCCACCCGGTGCTCCGACACGACGCTGCCGCCCTGCTTGGGGCAGTACTGCGGGTAGGTGCAGGTGCCGGGAGTATGCACCGCCGAGTTGGCCAGGGTGGTGTAGTCGAATTCCACCCGCGGGCCGGAGCCCTCCGTCACGCTCGCGCTGACGAGCTGGTCGGGCGGCCCGGCCTTGCGCTTGAGCACCTGCACGTGGCCACTGGCGATCCGGACCAGGTCGACCACGCCGTTGCCGTCGAAGTCCAGCGTCTGCGTGTTCTCGTAACCGCTGGCGCCCACGCTGAGCGGGACGCGGACAAACGCCCCGTCGCGCCACTTGTAGACCTCGATGGCGCCGGTGCCCCTGAGCACCATGATGTCCTGGCGGCCGTCGTTGTCGAAGTCGACGACGCGCACGGGCGAGCCGGGCAGGCCAACCGGTGGGGGTGGGGGAGGTGGCGGCGAGACATAGTCGGCCGGCCCCGGGATCATCTGCGAGAACCCGTGCCCGCTGTTGAGCTGGACCCGCAGCCCGCTCAACGGGTAGACGGCGTCCTCCAGGCCGTCGCCGTTGACGTCGGCGAATGTCAGGTCCCCGGGGTTGGCGGTTGGCGGCGGGTAGGGCAGGTTGACCCCCGCCGACGCCGCCGGGACCAGGCTGGCGGTGCCCTGTGCGTCGACGCCGAACAGGTCGTAGCGGTGCGGCGTGGCGGTGCTGTTGCCGACCAGCAGGCCGGCCCGCCCGTCCCCGTCGGCGTCCAGCGTGCGGGTCCGCCCCACTGGCCCGCGCGGCCCGACGACCTGGCTGTTGACCAGGTCACTGAACCCGCTGCCGGTGTTGACCCGGTAGAAGAACCGCTGGTTCGCGGGCTGTTCCGAGCGTGGGGTGAGGTAGTCGGGCATGCCGTTGCCGTCGAGGTCCAGGAAGTAGGGCTGGTCCTTGTCGAGCACCGAGATGTGGCCTCCGGTGAGGTCGGGGCTGTAGGGGGCGTACGACGTGCCGTTCGACGCGTACAGCCTGAACTCGTAGGTGATCGGGCCCGGGTTGGGCTCGACGCGGACCTGGGCCATGAAGTCCATGCGGCCGTCGCGGTCGACGTCGATCGGCCGCAGCTCCGGCTGGATGCGGCGCTCTGGGAACGTGGGGTTGTCGTCGGCGGGCGGGATGCCGGCCAGCTGCGCGTCCCCGAAGACGTTGGCGGCGCCGGTGTTGCGCCGCAGCTTCCAGGTGGCGGCCTGGACGGGATAGATGAGGTCGTCGCGGCCGTCGCCGTCGACGTCGTGGGCGTACAGGCGGGAGCGGCCATCGACTTGGGGGGCGCCCGCGTCGGTCACGGTGGTGTCCACGGGGTCGAAGTCGTTGCTGCCACTCGACCACTGGAACTCCAGCGGCCGCAGGCAGATGTTGTCCTGGTCGCACTCCTTGATGCTGCTCAGCAGGCTGCGGCCGGTCGTGCTGTCGTTGCGGTAGCTGAGCTGGTACTGGCGCAGCAGCTCCGCGGTCCCGCCCTGCGGCCCGCCGCGCAGCTCGACGCGGAGCAGCCGCTGCTCCGTGCGGGTGTGCACCCCCGACATGAAGCCGTCGACCGGGTCGGGCCGCGTCTGGTAGACGAACTGCACGGTCCGGTTGGGCGCGTAGCTGATCGACTTGGGCACCATCTCGACCGACCACAGGCCGCCCTGGCCGGCCTCGGTGGTCTGGTACTGGATGGTGGCCACGTTGTTGTTGCGGTCCTCCATCTGCTCCAGCGCCCAGGCGGCCACCACCGGGCTGGTGGAGGCCTGCACCAGCGACGGGTTGTCCACGTCGTCGCCCGCCTTGAGCTGGAAGGCCGCCAGCCGCGCGGCGGCGCTCTGCCCGAAGGTCAGGATCTGGCGGTCTTTGGTCCACACCTTGAAGTAGTCGGGCAGGTTGTCGTCCATGCCGAAGGCGATGACCTTGGCAAAGATGTCATGCTCGGTGCGGTACTCGCGCTCGGGGCCGCTCTGGGCGCCCACCGGGCGCAGCCGGTTGCCGTCCAGGCAGTACACGTCGCTGGCCGCGAACCGCACCGCGTCGCGGACCCCGTCCTGGGCCACCGTGCGTGCGCACGGCGTGATCGACGACAGCCCCTGCAGCGACCAGCCCACCCCCACAGGGCCGTTGCCGCCCCGGCTGTTGTAGGCCAGCGTCAGCTTCGGGTGCAGCTCACCGCGGCCCTTGGGCATCCACAATGGCAGCGAGTACTGGGCCGCGCCGTCGTCTGAGACCGAGAACTGCCCCTGCGGCCAGTCGACGTTGGGCTCGCTGGACACCAGACCTCCCGGCGGCGGCTCCACCGCCGCCGCCTTGCGCTGGGTGGCCGCGACCGCCACCAGCGACGAGCACACCAGGGCCACGACCAGGCCCAGCGCCAGCGACCGCCAAGGGCGACCCCGCCCGGCGTGGGCCCCCTTGCGACCAAGCGCCCCAGCCAGCCCCGCCAACCTCATGGTCCTCACCTCGACTACCGCCCCTTTATCCGCTCTGCGGCCAGACCGGCCGCTCCCCGCTCTACGGTTGGCACGAGCACCGCTAGGTGCAGTTTTCGATCAAACTGCCGCCAGGAGATGAGAACCGGGCGCGATCGACGCCGACGCAGTGGTATGTGACCCCGCCCGACCCGCTCGCCACCGTCTCCATAGGGCCAATTGGATTGCCAGCTGGATCGAGGTATTGGCGGATGATGTAAACGTGCAGCGGGATGTCCCCGTCCGGGTTCGCGGATATGCACCAGGCGCTGGCGAAGACCGTCCCGGACCCCTCGCTGAAGTGAATCGTCTTCACGATCTGGCACTTCATTTCCGGCTCCACCGACGCGCCAGCCGAGCCCGGAACCACGCCCGCCCACGCAGCGACGACCACGGCGACCATCGCGATCCGCAAGGCAACCCGGCCCCACTGCTTACCGTGTGCTCCCACGCCTTTCACGACCCTTTCCTTCAGTTCGAGGAACATGGCTTCCGCCCAGGCACGAGCACTGCTACGTGCAGTTGGCAATTACCTGATGGCCCCCAGATGAGAACAGGGCAAGATCCTCGCCGACACAGTGGTAGGTGACCCCGCCCAACCCACTCGCCACCATATCGATAGGGCCGAGATCGCCATTTGGTTCAATGTATGCGCGCATGATGGAAACGTGGTTCAGGATCGCCCCCCCACCATCCGGGAACACGCACATGTTGGTGGCGAACACCGTCCGGGCAGCGTCGTTGAAATTGATCGTCCTCACGAGCTGACACTTCGCCTCCGGCTCCACCGATGCGCCGGCCGAGCCCGAAACCACGCCCGCCCACGCAGCGACGACCACGGCGACCATCGCGAGCCGCAACGCGGACCTCCCACGTCGGTCCCTATGCATATGCATTCCTCGGCTCCTCATAACCATTGCACCTCCACCTGCTGGGGGGTCTGGGCATGGACGTCCTCCGCGGGATGTCGTGGCGGGGGCGGCGGGTCACTCCGTGTGGGGCACCGGCGCCGGGTACTTGGTCAGCGCGCCGCAGTAGGTGAACGGCGCGGGGTCGTGGGTCGTGCGGCACACCTGCACGGTGACCAGCTGGATCGGCCGCGCCGCCAGCGGCCCGGCCAGGGAGATGGAGAAGTCCCGCGGTCGGGATCGTCCTCGGATCATGCGTGGCCCTTCTGTTGCGTAGGCAAGGTGGTCGGCCCTCCCGGATGCCAACCGGCGGCGGATTCTTGGCGGGGCCGCTGACGGCGCGCTGACGGCGCGCTGATCCGTGCAGGCCAGCGGCCACCAATTGGGGCTTGACACGTCGCGGCCGCCGACCAGATCACCTGGCCGATCCGCGCCCTTCCGCACCTCACCCCAGCCGAGCGGAACAGCCGGACTCCGGGCGGAACATCTCGCCTGGAGACCGGCTGTGAGACGCGCAGCTCAGCACGGGTGTTCGCTATGTCCTCGCAGGTCAGGAGCCCATTGCAGTCGCCGGGTGCTGCATCTAGAAGGTGCACGGCCCTGAGACCGTCGAGGTGACAGCGGTCCTACCGTCTCTGGTAAGCGGCGCGAACGGGGTTCAAGACCTCGTGGACAACAGGCCGCGCCTCAAGGCGCGGCCCCTGTTTTGCCGTCTTACTGCTCGATCGCCTTCTGCCCGGTTCCGCTGATGGCGATCCGCTTCGGCTTGGCGTCGGCCCGCTTGGGGATGCGGAGCTCGAGCACGCCGTCGTGATAGTCCGCCACGATCTTGTCAGCGTCGACACCCTTCGGCAGGGTCAGCCTGCGGACAAAGGAGTACGACGGCCGCTCAAGGCGCAGGGCCTCGCCGGTCTCGACGGGGGTGCGCGACCCGGAGATCGTCAGCACCTGGTCGGTCAGCTCGACGGCGACATCCTCGGGCTTGACGCCGGGAAGGTCGACCAGCACCAGGTACTCGTCCTCCAGTTCGCGGACGTCGAGCGCCGGGACAACGCCCACCACCCGACTGCCGGTGGTGCCGCTGCCGAACACCCGGCCGAAGAAATCGTCCATCAGGTGCAGGTCGGCGAACGGATCGCGCAGCATCGTTAGGGTCATCGCGCTCACCTCCTGTTGTAGCTGCCTGTGTCGTTTCCCTCCTGGCCGGTACTCCGGCCTTCCACTCTTCTCTATAGGCGCCGGTCGTGGCCGTTCAACCCGCGATCCGCCCTCGACCAGCGCCTCGCGTCGCGCTGGAGGACGAGTCGGCCACCAGCACCCACCACCACTGCCGCTTGGAGCGGTCCGCCCGATTCGCACGCTCATCGACAGGTCGCTCCGACGATAGTTCGTGCGACCCGGCCTGCTGGGCTCAGCTTGCCTGCCGGAGCTTGGTGAGCGCGCGCTCCTCGATCTGCCGGACACGTTCAGCGCTGATCCCCAGCCGTGAGCCAATCGCAGTCAGCCGCTCCGCCGGCCGTTCGAAGCCGAACCGGGCGTCGACGATCTCGCGCTCACGTTCGGTCAGGTGCCCCAGCAGCGCCCGAAGCTGCCGACCCGCGATGCTGTCGAGTACCTCCTCGTACTGGTCAGTGGAGAGGGGATCCCCCAGCAGATCACCGAGCGTGCCGAGCTCCCCCTCCAGCCCCGCGACGGGTTCGTCGATGCTGCGCGTCGCCGCGTCCGCCCGACGCAGCGCCTCGACCTGGTCGCGGTCGATCGCCGTCGACTCGGCCAGCTCGGCCACCGAGGCATCCCGATGCTCCTCGGCATAGATCCGGTCGTGCTCGGACTTCAGCTGCGCAAGCTGGCTCAGCGCCTTGGGTGGCAGCCGGAACGGACGGAGGAAGTCGCTGCGCAATTCCTGGAGCGCCTGACGGACCCACCATGCGGCGTAAGCGGGAAACGGCACGCCGCGGTCAGGATCAAAGCGTTGCAGCGCCCGCAGCACCCCAACGCATCCCTCCTGCACCAGGTCGGCGTGCTCGAGCCGAGCGGTTCGATAGGCGCGGGCGATGGAGTTGACCAGCGGGAGCATGCGTTCGATCAGCTTCTCCCGCGCCTGCAGGTCGCCCGACTGGGCGCGCCGCACCAGCTCGTCAAGCTCGTCTTTGTCCGCCCCCGGCTGGGGGGCTCCCTCGACCCCTCGAAGCAGCGCGGCGATCTCGTCGTCGCCGCGGCGGTGTGCGGCGCCGGCGAGCGCCTTCCTCGCCGCAGCCCGGCTCTCGTCCATCTGGCCCGACTATGAAAGGCCCTTTGACCCGGGAGAATGGCGCCTGCCAGAGCTGCCATGCAGCTTCGAGGCGAATCGTCAGCCAGGTCATCAGCCAACAGCAAGCAAGTCAAGCGGGCAGGAGAAGTTCGCAGGGGGGCTGACCTGCGGTTTCTCCTGCAAGGTGTTGCGCGCCGCGAGGGACTCGAACCCCCAACCGCCAGATCCGTAGTCTCAATACCGTTGGAGAATCGCCGCAATAGCATCGAAAGCCCAGCTCAGAGACGGTGTGGCACCGGGCAATACTGCGACCGTGAAGAGGCTCGGCAATAGCCGTAATGGCGGTAGGGTGCCGGGGAGGGTGCCAGGCTCAACGGGCTCTTTAGCAGCCTGCCCCAGGGAGCCAGTGCACAGCCTCGGCGACGCCATCTGAACGCCATACCGCCAGACCGAAAATCTGGTGCACAGGATCGGTGGAGGGGCCGAGGCCCGAGGCGGACCGACCGCAGGGCCCCACCAGGGGAGAGCCACGAGCCGTGGCACCATCGCTGGCACCCTGCCGCCATTGTGGCTATGTGGAAGGGCGGACTGAGTGTCACGCCCGCCGGGTCCGGCCGGACGATGCCAGGCGGGGCGGCGTCCACGCGACAGGGCTGGTCCACGGCTGCGGCCGGCGCTGGCCTTGGTCGCTGCACGGCAGCGGGCTTGGTCAGCCCGCGAGTGAGGTGCCGGCGGACATGAGGTCCT
>WNGQ01001944.1_pt1 | contig 21907 bp, 19 predicted proteins | sample 5407661 | NCBI WGS metagenome assembly WNGQ01 (sample SAMN13153382, study PRJNA577476) | soil metagenome | isolation source: 60 cm soil or saprolite under Garry oak tree replicate 2 | place: USA:California | collected 2016-06-15 | reverse complement strand
CGGGGCGGGCATCTCGGCCATCCGGCTCACGGTCGACTCGAACCCGTCCATCGAGCTGGCGGCGGGGGCGACCTCGTATCGCCTGACGAATCTCCCGGAGCGCGGACACGTGGTCAACGTGCTCGCGGTCGACGGGGCCGGCAACATCGCGACGCAGACGATCTACTTCGGGGTCGACGTGACGCCGGCGGACCTCACCATCGTCGCCCCGACCGGGGCGTATGTGAACACGAGGCAGTTGCAAGTGCTCTGGCTCGGCGCCGACGCGATCTCCGGAATCGACGGGTACGAGCTCTCCCTGGACGGCGGACCGGCGGTGCGGCTGCAGGAGGCGGCGGGCTACACCTTCCCGAACGTCGCAGAGGGCGGGAGGACCGTCCTCATCAAGGCGTTCGACCGCGCGGGCAACGTCGCCAAGAAGATCGTCGCGGTGACGATGGACGCGACACCGCCTACTCTCTCGCTCACGGCCCCCGCGGGCGGCTCGACGGTGTACGGCGATCTGCGGGTGGCATGGGACGTCTCGGACGGCGGCTCTGGGATCGCGAGGATCGAGCTCGTCTACGACGGCGGCCCACCCATCGTCGCGACGGGCGCGACCACGTACGACGTTCCGTCACCCACGGTCGGTCCGCATTTCGTGACGGTTCGGGCGACGGACCGAGCGGGCAACGTCGCGGAGGCGAGCGTGCCGTTCCTCTATGCGGGCAGCGGGCCCACGCCCCAGGGCATCCCGGCGATCCGGTGCGCCGGCGGCGGAGGACCGGCGGCGGCTGAGCCCGTCGGCGTACGCACGGCCCAACCCTTTTTCCGGCCGTGGCGGATGACCTGGCATGACGCCGCGGACCGAGACCGCCTTGCGTTGGTTCGTCGGCCTGAGCCTCGTCGCCGGAAGCCTCGCCCTCCTGGCAGGGGCGATTCAGTACGGCCGGATCGCGGTCGCGTCGCCGTGGGTGGCCCTCCTCGCCGGGGTGCTGGCGATCGTCCTGTGCCTCGTGAGCATCGCGGCGGATCGGCGACCTTGGCCCGCGATGGCGCCCGCCGCGGGATGGATCCTCTCCGTGATGCTCTCGATCCTGTGGGCCCACCTCGACCAAGTCGGCCACGCCTTCCTCAGCGGCTACGCGTCGCTCGTCGCCTTCGCGACGGGGATCGGCTTCCTACGCCGCCGGATCTGGGCGTGGCCGGTGGCCTTCGCGTCGGCGGCCGGATTCGGGCCGATCGTGCTCGTCCTCGCGATGCTCCCGACCGCGATCGTCGCCGCGGGATTCGCTCTGTTCATCACCGACGTCGTCGCCTTGCTCGCGCTCGCCCGGAGCTACCTAGGGCCGCGCTGAGCTCACGACCGCAAGACGATCTCGATGTTCACGCCGTCCGGCACCTGGATGCGCATCAGCTGCCGCAACGCGCGCTCGTCCGCGTCGAGGTCGATGAGCCGCTTGTGGATGCGCATCTCCCAGCGGTCCCACGTCTCGCTGCCCTCGCCGTCGGGGGACTTGCGGACCGGCACGAGGAGCCGCTTCGTCGGAAGCGGGATCGGCCCGGACATCGCGACGCCCGTGCGCTCGGAGATGAGCTTGATCTGTTGGCACACGTTGTCGACCTTCTTCGGGTCCGTTCCGCTCAGCGAGATCCGCGCCTTCTGGGCCATGGTTCAACCTGAGGACCGGAAGGAGGGGATGGAGGTCACCGCTTCTCGACGTCGATGACCTGGCCCGCCGCGACGGTCTGCCCCATGTCGCGGACCGCAAATCGGCCCATCTGCGGGAATGCCTTGAAGGGTTCGATCACGAACGGCTTCGTGGGACGGATCTTCACGCGCGCCGCGTCCCCCGTCTTCAGGAAGTCCGGCTTCTCGGGCTTCGGCGCGCCCGTCTTCGGATCGAGCGCCGCGATGATCTCCTCGAAGGTGCACGCGACCTGGGCCGTGTGCGCGTGGAAGACCGGCGTGTACCCGGCCGTGATGACGCTCGGATGATTCAGCACGATGATCTGCGCCGTGAAGGACTTCGCGACGGTCGGCGGGTGGTCCGTCGGGCCCGCGACGTCCCCGCGCCGGAGGTCCTTCTTGTCCACGCCGCGGACGTTGAACCCGACGTTGTCGCCCGGTTCCGCCTGGGGGATCTGCTCGTGGTGCATCTCGATCGACTTGACCTCCCCGACCTTGTCGGCGGGCATGAAGTGGATCTTCATCCCGACCTTCAGGACCCCCGTCTCGACGCGTCCGACGGGCACGGTGCCGGCGCCGGTGATCGAATAGACGTCCTGGACCGGGAGGCGGAGCGCCAGGTTCGTCGGCTTCGGCGGCACGGTGAGTTCGTTCAGCGCGGGCACGAGGGCGGGGCCCTTGTACCACGCCATCTTCGTGGAGGGCTTCGTGATGTTCTCGCCCTTGTACGAGCTGATCGGGATGAAGGGGATCCTGTCGACCTTGAAGCCGGAGATCTTCAGGAGGGTCGTCAGCTCCGTCTTGAGCTCCGTGAACCGCTTCTCCGAGTACTCGGGCTTCGCCGCGTCCATCTTGTTGATGGCGACGATCAGCTGCTCGACGCCGAGGGTCTTCGCGAGGAAGATGTGCTCCTTCGTCTGCGTCTGGACGCCCTCCGCCGCGCCGACGACGAGGACGGCGGCATCGGCCTGGGACGTGCCCGTGATCATGTTCTTGACGAAGTCTCGGTGGCCCGGCGCGTCGATGATCGTGAAGTAGTACTTGTCCGTGTCAAAGCGCTTGTGCGCGACGTCGATCGTGAGGCCGCGCTCCCGCTCTTCCTTGACCTGGTCCATGACGAACGCGAACTCGAAGGTCGCCTTGCCCATCTGCTCGGCGAGTTTCTTCAGGTTCTCGAGTTCGTGGGGGTCGATGTTTCCCGTGTCGTACAGGATCCGGCCGACCGTCGTCGACTTCCCGTGGTCGACGTGGCCGATGAACACGAGGTTCAGGTGAGGCTTCGCAGGCATGCTTTTGGCTCCGTAGGACGCGCCTAATCATCCTGTCGTATTTATGCATTTCCTCACGCGCGCGATTCCTATCCTGTCATTTTCTCCATGCGAACGGCGCCCGAGTGTGGGACGGTTCAATCCGCGCCGAAGCGCAGGCCGGCGGACTCGATCACGTCTTCGTGGGAACGCGCAATCTCGGCTTTCGTCGTGCGCCGGAGGTCCACGAACACGAGCTCCTTCCACGCCGCGGCGCGCGGGGCGTCCGAGGCTGCAAGCTCGCCGCGGAACAAGAATTCGAGGTCCCAGTGGTGCGGGCTCCCGGGGAAGCGCTTCGGCGTGTAGGCTTCCGAGACGACCTGAGGCGCCGAGAGTTCGATGTCCGGGAGATCGAGCTGTTCCCGCGCGATCCGTCGCGCGGCGTCCTGGGGTGATTCGAGATAGATGAGGTGGGACGAAGGGAGCATCCAGCCGCGGGAGTGCACCTCGACCCGCTTCCGATCGAGGGCCCCGATGTGGTCCCACGGCGCCTCCGGGTTCATGTGGCCCATGAGGATCCGCGACGGCTGTCCGGCTTGCGTGAGGATGAGGAAGGCGGACAGGCAGACGCCGCCGTCCGGAATCTCCGTGAGGCTGAAGGCGGCGGTGTCCCGAGATTTGCTGAATCGGCTGAAACGTCGGTCCGTGGTCATGGGGGTCGAAGGAGTCGATCGCCTCGGGGAGACTTCAGGATTGCGCACGGGCCCGGACGTCGTGCCCGGCCTCACGCCGCGTAGTACGCTTCGTTGTACGGCTCCGGCGGCAGTCCCTTCCGCGTGCGGATCGCGCGGACGACTTCGGGCAGAAGGTTCCCCGGCACTGCCTCGAAGCCGCTGTTCTCCGTCGACCACAGGGCGCGTCCCTGGGTCGCCGACCGGATGGCGGATGCGAAGCCGAACATCTCCGCGACCGGCGCCTTCGCGTGGATGACCGTGATCTCCCCTTCCTGGCTGATGTCCTCGATCACCCCGCGGCGGCTCTGAATGTCGCCGATCGCCGCGCCCATGAAGTCTTGCGGGACGTTGATGAAGACCTTCTGGACCGGCTCCAGCAGGATGCGCCCGGCCTGGACCATCGCGCCGTAGATCGAGGATCGGGCGGCGGGGATGACCTGCGCGGGCCCGCGATGGACGGAGTCCTCGTGGAGCTTCGCGTCGACGAGGCTCACCTTCAGCGCCATCCCTTTCTCCGCGGCGAGCGGACCGCGATTCATCGCCTCCGTGAAGGCCTCCTTGATCAGCTCCATCGTCTCGTGGAGGTACTGGATCCCTTTCGTCGCGTCGAGGAGCATGTTCGTGTCTTGGATCCAGACGACGTTCTTCGCCTCGTTCCGGTCCATCCCGAGCTCCTCGAGCTTCTTCGCGAGGACCTTCGAATCCTTGATGCGCTGGCCGGACGCGATCTCCCCGGCGCGGATCGCGGCGACGACCTTCGCCTCGAGCGGCTCGACCTCCATGTAGAAGCGGTTGTGCTTGTTCGGCGACTTGCCCTCGAACGGCCCGCCCTTGCCGCCGACGCCCTCCCGGTAGACGACGATCGGGGTGCTCGTCGTGACGGGGATCTTGTAGTCGTTCTGGACGCGGTAGATCGTGATCTCGAGGTGGAGTTCGCCCATGCCGGAGATCAGGTGCTCGCCGGTCTCCTGGTTGATCTCCACCTGGATGCTCGGGTCCGCCTTTGCGAGCAGGCGCAACGCCTCGACGAGCTTCGGCAGGTCCGACGTCGACTTCGCCTCGACGGCGATCGTGACGACCGGGTCGGAGTAGTGGACGATCTTCTCGAAGGCCTGCATCTCCTTGTCGTCGCTCACGGTCGATCCGGCGACGGCGTCCCGCAGCCCGACCACGGCGACGACATTCCCCGCGTCGATCTCGTCGACCGGGATGCGGTCCGGGCCGACGATCATCGCGACCGTCTGCGCGCGCTGGGGCTTCGGCATCCCGCTGACCCAGAGCTCTTGGCCCCGGCGGATCTTGCCCGAATAGAGGCGACCGGCGGCCACTTCGCCCGCCTGGGGATCGACGATGATCTTCGTGACCATGAACCCGACCGGACCGTTCTCGTCGACGGTCATCATCGCCTTGCCGACGGGCGACTGCGGGTCTCCTTTCCAGATGATCGGGATCCGGATCTTCTGTGCTTCGAGCGGATTCGGCAGGTGGCGGATGACCATGTTCAGCACGACGCTGTGGAGGGGCGCCTTCTTCGCGAGCTCCTTCATCGTCCCCTCTTGACAGTGCTTGTAGATGTCCTTGAACCCGATGCCCGTCCGCTTCGTGAAGGGGGCGCTCACGGCCCACTTGTGGTACGCGCTCCCGAACGCGACGCTGCCCGCCTCGACGTTCACCATCCACTTCTCTCCGAGGTCCTCGGGCAGCCATTTCCGGATGCGATTGTTGACCTCCATGATGATCTTCTGGAATCGCTGCTGCATTTGCTCCGGGCTGATCTTCAACTCGTTGACGAGGCGGTCGACCTTGTTGATGAACAGGACGGGCCTCACGCGTTCCTTCAGCGCCTGACGGATGACCGTCTCCGTCTGGGGCATGATCCCCTCGACGGAGTCGTCGAGTATGATCACGCCGTCGATGGCGCGCATCGCACGGGTTACGTCCCCGCCGAAGTCGACGTGGCCCGGGGTGTCGATCAGGTTGATCAGGTACTGGCCGCCTTCGAAGTCGTGGACCATCGATGCGATCGCCGCGTTGATCGTGATGCCCCGCGCCTGCTCCTGCTCGTCGTAGTCCATGAAGAGCTGCGTGCCCGCGAGCTCTTCGCTGATCATCCCCGCGCCTGCGATGAGCGAGTCGGAGAGGGTGGTGTTGTGGATGAAGAGGCCCTCGGCCACGAAATTCTGCGGGCCGGGGACCGAGAAGTCGTAAACCCACTCCGCGGTAGAGCTCCCGACAGACTTGACTTCGACGAAGGCAATGTCGTCGTTGAGAAGGGGCTCCACCGAAGAGATGTCTAGCCCAGCCATGGTCAGCAGCGACGCGGTCGAAGGTCGTTGGTGCGCTGAAGCATACGTACGGCTCTTCCAATCCCCCTGCCCAAGGCGTTTCCAATCGACCGGAAGCAGGTCCACGACGTAGGAGGTTCCAGCCTTTCTCTCCAATTCTTTCTGTAGTGTGGCCTTTTCGGGATCGCTGAATTGCGGCATGCAGGCCAGGTTCTTTTTCCCCGATATGTACAGGGTCGACTTGCCGTACCGTCGCAATAGAATCGCGCGGACACCGAAACGGAGGAGCAGCAATTGCAGCTCATCCACGAACTCCTCGGACACAGACGTCGCCGACACGGCCGACCGGGCCTTTTCTACTGTACCATCGGCGTCGAAGTAACCTTGGATGAAAGCAGCTGCGACAGGCAGCGGAGCGACATGGAGGAGGTCCGGTAGCCGGATGCTCCACGCTTTCCGTTTCGTGGGATAGCCGAACACCACCCGCAGAAGGCGAACGAGGGTCGACGACCCCGGATTCAAATATGGAGCTCGTTGCGGGTGGCGACTGATCGAAGCTCGGTGGGTAAGTTGACCCATGACTTGGCGGGCGCGATCGAGGAGGTCCTCATCCGTCATGTGGATGCTGGCGTTCGCATCCCCGTCTCCGTAAAGGAGCCCAACGAGCCAGAAGAAACGCTCCAGGTCCGCTCGCTTTGGCAAACGCACCCTCTGCGATACCCGACCGCGGTGGCCGGGAAATCGGACCGAAATGAATTCAATCATGGAGTAGACGGCAGACAAGGATATGCGAAATGTGCTCGCAAGCTGAAGCAAACCCGGACCATCGAGGGCTTCCGTGATTCCTAAACGATCTTGCGATTCGGACGAGACGTGGAATCGGAATGGCGGATCGGAAGCTAATCTTCGCAATATCGTCGCCTCCAGTCCAGCCCAGTCTTCTTCATGATCAGTCTTGGACGGAAGACGCCTCGGAACGGTCAAGACGTCGCCTTTCTTGAGCGAGCGCGCTTCGCAGTACTCCATTCCGCCACGCGAAGCGATGACGAACGGATGCTCAGGAGTTGTCCGGATTCGCCTGCCATCTCGGCTCTCAATCTCCACGAGGGGCTCGGTGGTACGGAGGCGCCAAACATGGGTTATCTGAGCGAACCGGGTGCTACCAGATTCGACGTCAAGGGAGCGAGTCCACAACGAGTCGGACCGCACATCGCGCACATCCGCTCCATGTTCATTGGATACATGAGGCCGAGTAGCAAACTGCGTCCACAAGTCGTCAGCTCGAATCCATTGACCGTTCACCCAAACTCGAGACTCCGGCGCCAGGCACTTCCCGTGATCAATATGTGCCGCAGTCCCGATGTTGCGGATGCGGTCCTTCAGATGCAGCAACGCCTGTGCTTTCTTGATATTTTCTTCCTTACGTCCCATCGCTCGGGCTCCTTGATCTGAACAAGGAATGTCGCAGAAGACCGAACCTAATTAAGGCTTCGGTCCGGAGGGGAGCGAATCATCGCGCGGAGGATGCGACCCGCTCGAGCTCCTCTTTCTTTGCGATCGCGGAGCTCTGCATGTCGCCTTTCGCCGCCATGAGGATCTCGTCGGCGAGACACTCTTCGACCGGCTTGCGGTTCTTGAACGTCGCGGACACCGCGCCGGTCGTGATGCTGCGGAGCGCGAGGTCGAGCCGTCGAGAAGGGGCGACGTCGACGGCGCGGGGCACGCTGATGCCGCCGAATCGGAGGCGCGTGATCTCCTCGCGGGGCGCGGCCTTCTCGAGCGCATCGACGAGGATTTGCACCGGGTTCTTCCCGGTCTTCTGGGCGATGATCTCGAACGCCGTGCGCACGACCCGGTAGGACTTCGCTTTCTTCCCGGTATAATTCTCCGTGCGCATCATGCCGTTGATTAGCCGCTCCACGAGGTTCGACTTGGCCTTGCCGAACGGCTTGTTCGCGTACCGCCCACCCGTGTGCGGGATGACGATCGGCGAGAGATTCATGTACTTCGCGAGTCCCGCGTCGTGCACGACGACCTCGTTCAGGTCGTACTTCTCGAAGAGCTTCATTTCATAGCTGGGCCGTTTCTTGGGTTTCTTCGGCTCGCGCTTCGGCTTCTCGACGACCGGAACCGGCTCGCCTTCCGCGGCGGTTTCCGGAGGACCTTCCGTCGTCGCCGCGGGTTCGATGGCCGGCGCGGCCTCGGGCGGCGGAGGCGGCGCCTCGGGAGGCGGCGGTGGCGGTGTCTCCGGAGGAGGCGTCGGCTCGGGTTCCAACCCCTCACCTCACGGGCTTCTCTTTCCGGCCGCGCACGAGTTCGTCGAGCGATACCCCGTTGACTTGGATCACCTTGTAACGCACCCCCGGGATGTCCCCGTACGATCGGCCCATGCGTCCGCCGATCCCTTCGACGAGGACCTCATCATGCTCGTCGATGAAGTTGATCGCGCCGTCGCCGACCGCGAAGGCTGTGATCTGCCGGCCGTTCTTGATCAGCTGGACCTTCACGCACTTCCGCAGCGCGGAGTTCGGCTGCTTCGCCTCGATCGCGACCTTCTCGAGGACGATGCCCTTCGCCTGCGGCGATCCCTCGAGCGGGTCCGATTTCTCCTTGAGGTGCTGCACGCGCCTCTTGTAGTACCGGTCGGACCAGCGTCTCGTCTGTCGTTCGTTCTTGAGCTTGCGCGCTGCGAAGAGGCCGCGGGCCAAGGAGGTTCCTCGGAAGGTGCGCTCTAAAATCCATGTGCTATATAAGGGTGGCGACCTGCGACCTCACGCGTTCGCGGGGACGGAGATCGCGCGTTGGCAATACGGGCAGGTGACGCGTTCCTCCGGGAAGTACCATGTGTCCACGTTCCCGCCGCAATGGGGACACTGCCCGACGAAATGCTCCTGTTTCACCGCCTCTTCGAGGACGAACTCGTCGGTCGTGCGGTCGATCGCGCCTTTCACGAACCCCTTCGCGAGCGCCTTGCCGAGCAGCCTTTCCGTCTCGTAGCGCGTCTTGCCGATCCGTTGCGCCATGAGATCCATCTTGACGCGGCGCTGGGACTTGACCCACTCCGCGAACTCGAGGACCGCTCGCTCGCGCCGCCACTGGTGGACCCCGATCGTGAGCGCGATGACGCCCGGGATGAACGTGATCGGCCCGCAGAGGTACAGGAAGAGCGGGATGTCCCAGAGGAACACGAGGAAGAAGAGGCCGAAGAACAGCGCGAATCCGCCCATCGCGAAGTAGGCGATCGGGTCGAGGTCCAGGAGGCTCGAGGTGCTCGACGCCACGTCCGTGCGACGAGGCCGTGGGTACTTCAATCCGGCGACGTCAGAATCACGCGAATACGCGCGCAGACCGGGTCAGCGTTTCTCCGGTGGCACGACGGTCTCCGGGCCCATGGGCGTCCGCGGGAATTTTAGCGGCTCGCGGATGAACAGCACGCCGACGCCGGAGATGCCGATGAGGCCGAGGGCGATCACCGCGAACGCGAGCGGTCCGAGCGCCTGCGTCAGCGCGCCGCCGAGGACGGGTCCGACGATGAGCCCGGATCCGAAGATGACCGAGTAGATCCCGAACGCCGTGCCCGTGACGGAATGGCCGACGACGTCTCCGAGGTACGCGAGCGCGGCGGGAGGGAACGTCCCGGCGCCCGCCGCGAGGATCGCGATCAGAGGCCACCTCGATACGAGCTGCGCGGTGTCCGCGCCGCCACCGGGCCGGGCCGCGAGCGCCAGGAGGATCGCGAGGCCGCCGAAGCACGCGAGGCCGAGCCCCATGAACGGACGGCGCAGCCGCACTCGGTCGGAGAGCCTACCGCTCACCGCCAAAGAGGCCCCCAGGGGAATCCCCAGGGACGCAACGATGATGAGCAGCTGTGTCGTCGTCGCCGAACCCTCGCTCCCGGCCCCGAGGAGGTTGTCGGTGAAGGTGAGGACGTAGCCGTACAGGGCGACCACGGGGACGTAGACCGGAAGGAGCCGCTGGATGTCCCGGTTCCGGAGGACCGTCCGCAGGAGCTCGAGGGTCCCGCGCTGCGTCTCCGGCGTGAAGGGGGTCTCCCGGACGAGGAACTGGACCATGACGACGCTCACCGTGACGCCGATGCCGCCGACCGCGAGGACGGTCGCATCCGATATCCCGAACGCGTTCAGGGCGAGGAAGGCCGCGCCGAAGCCCCCGACGAGGCCGCCGAACGTCACGAGGTCGAAGAACGCCATCAGCTGGGCGCGGTTCGCGCGACTCGAGTGGTCGTTGATCATCGCGAGCGTCGACGCGACTTTCGCCGCGGCTCCGACTCCGAACATCACGAAGCACACCGCGACGAGAAACGGCTGCACCCCCGTGGGGACGACCGGACTGATGCTCGGGATGAACAGGAACACGGCCGCGGCGGTCACGAGATGCGCGAAGACGAGGATCCGCTTCCTCCCGACCCGGTCGCACAGCGTGCCGAGATAGCCGACCGTCGCGATTTCCGCGAGCGGGTACACGGCGAAGAGGAGGCCCCGCCCCAACGCGTCGAGGGTCCGGGCGCTCACGTCTTGCATCACCGCGACGCCCGCGAACGCGGCGGCCCGCATGATGAACGTCGCGAAGTAGAGAAAGGCGAGATTTCGAACGTCCGCGGGACCGAGGCCGAAGAACCTCGCCAAGTTGCGGCTCAGGAAACCCGCCACGGCGTCCTCACGATTCCGTCGACGCAGACGCCTCCTTGCGTTATAGGTTTACGGTCCCCTCGGATGTAGGGGAAGGCCCGCGGTCCGCCGGGATGAACTATGCGGAACGAGATTCAGGGAGAAATTCTTAAGTAAGGCGAGGTCGCCTTGGCTGCCGAATAGGAGGCATCTCCCTGTTCTGCAATCAGTGCGGCGGACGTCTCGCGGACGGATCGGTATTCTGCAACTTGTGCGGCGCCAAGCAGGGCGTCGTCGCCCCGGCTCAGGCAGCCCCCGGCGTGCCCCCGGCACCCGTGGCCCCCGGCTACCCGGGCGGCCCGGCTCCGATGGGCCAGGCCTACAACCCGAACGTCGCCGTCCAGCCGACGGTGGCCCCCCCGATGCCGCAGAGCCTGAAATGCAGTTCGTGCGGCGGACCGATGAAGCCGTCCGGTGGCCTGGCCCTCGTCGTGTGCGAGTACTGTGGTGCCGTGACGACGATGGGCGCAGGCGGCGCGGCGGAGATCATCCAGAAACACTTCATGCTCGACAGCCGCATCTCGAACGAGCAGGCGCTCGACGCGGGCGGCAAGTGGCTGAACAAGGGCGTCTTCCGCCGCAAGGTGGCGGAGCGCTCCGAGCTCGGCACCGTCACGCTGAAGTACGTGCCCTACTGGGTCGTCCCGACGTCGGTCGTGGCGGACTTCCAGGGGACGAAGAACGTCGGCGGGGGCGCCGGCGTCGGGATGATGGCCCACGGCGACAGCGGCGCGAAGAAGGCCGCGGGCGCCGCGTTGTTCGCCCTCACGATGGCGGCCGCTGCCGCGGGTTCGCAGAACCGCAACCAGCCGGTCAACACGCAGCCGCAGGTCGTCCGCGTCCGGGACCGGATCCAGATGCAGTACAACATCCCGGTCGTCGCGGTCCGGGGGTACTCGAAGTACCAGCCCGACGACGGCTTCCAGTTCCAGCTGCAGAACAAGCTGAACTTCGACAAGCGCTCGACCGGTGGCGTGGACGTCCAAGGCGGAGACGTCGGCGAGCCGGAGGCGAAGGCCCAGGCGCAGGCGCTCGCGCACAAGTTCATCGAGAAGGAGGCGAAGAAGCGCGTCGACACGCTCGAGTCGATCCAGGTCTACCCGACGACGTACGACGGCGAGCTGCTACACGCCCCCGTCTGGTTCATGGAGTACGCCCACAAGGGCAAGGCGATGTTCATCCTCATCGACGGGCACTCCGGCCAGGTGATGGACGGCGAGCGGCCGACCTTCGCGCTCTGGTGAGTCGCGGGAGACCCGCGGAGTTCCATCCATACCCCTAAATACATACGCAAGAACCTATACGCAAGGACGTATTGCGCGAAACCGCCGGGAGAACCACACCATGCCCGACATCCGTGACCGCGTCGAACAAGACCGAGGACTCCTGAAGAAGATCCAGCTCGTCATCCCGGGCTACGCCGGGTACCGACGCCGCGAGGACATCCGCGCCGCGGACAACCTGCTGCGCATCCAGCTCGCGAACCAGCTCAAGGGCGTCCGCGGGGACCTCGAGGATATCCGCGACGGCATGGCGATGGACGGCAAGGTCCAAGGCCTGCAGTCGATCGGGAACGCGATCTTCACGATCGAGGGCCTCGAGGCGAAGATCCGCCACGCGGAAGGCGGGTACTCCGGCCTCAGCTCGACGATCCGGATCGAGGAGACGGAGCTCGACCGGCTGTACGAATACGACTACGCGATGCTCGATTCCCTCGACAAGGCCGCGGCGGTCGTCCCGATGATCCGGGACGCGAGCGACCCGAAGAGCTTCGAGGCGGCGGTGAAAGGCCTCCGCGAGGCGGTCGCCGGGTTCGAGTCGGCGTGGAAGACCCGGACCAACGCGGTCACGGGCATCCAGGTGCGGTGAGACGATGATCCCGATTGCGTTCTTCTTCGGCGGCGGGCGGCGAACGGACCAGACGGCGGGCCGGGGGGAAGGCCTCTCCGGCAGCATGACGATCGCCTGGGACGACCAGTTCAAGCGCCAGAACATCATGTGGAAGGTCCCCCGCAACATCCGCATGAACGACAACATCGTCGTGCGGGAGGACGAGATCGCGGTCTTCTACCGCGACGGCAAGGTCCTCGCCTACCTCGACCGGCCGGACCGGTACGCGCTGACGTCGCAGAACGCGCCGATCCTCGGCAACCTGATCAAGGCCCTCTCCGGCGTCGTCCAGCAGGCGGAGGTGTACTACCTCCAGAAGCGCATCTTCGACGGCAAGTTCGGCACGCAGGACGCCTTCCTGTTCCAGGACCCGGACTTCGACATGGTCCAGCTCCGGGCGTTCGGCGACTTCCGGTACCGGATCAAGGACCCGGAGACGTTCATCAACCAGTTCGTCGGGACGTTCGGATCCGAGAGCTCGGCGGACGTCGAGGAGCGCATCAAGCAGGAACTGGTCAAGCAGCTGAACGTGACCCTGGGCAAGATGAAGGCGAACGGCCTGAAGGTCGTCGACTTCGCGGCGAGCCTGAACGACATCGAGCAAGGCACGCTCGCGAACTCGAAGCCGCACTTCGTGACCCTCGGCATGGAGATCATCCAGATCAGCGGCCTGAATATCCCGCTCCCGGACACGATCAAGGAGGCCCTCGAGAAGATGGCCTCGGCGAAGGTCCTCGGGCGGACGAGCGCCCAGGCGTACCAGCAGTTCGCGTTCGCGGATTCGATGAAGGCCGCGGCCGCGAACCCCTCCGGCACCGCCGGGACCGGCGTCGGCCTCGGCGCCGGCATCGGGATGGGGTACGCGATGGGGTCGCAGATGGGTGGGATGATCGCCCAAGGGCCCCAGCAGCAGCAGACGAGGGCGTGCCCCAAGTGCGGAACCATGAATCCCGCGAACGTGAAGTTCTGCGGGAACTGCGGAGCCGACACGACCGTCGCCGCAGGCAGCAAGCCGTGCATCAAGTGCGGGAAGCCCGTGCCGCCGGGACTGAAGTTCTGCGGGGAGTGCGGCGCGTCGCAGGTCGTCCGCTGTCCGGACGGCCACGAGGTGCCGGGGAACATGAAGTTCTGCCCGGAGTGCGGCAAGCCGGTCACGGGCTGATTCACGATGGAACCGGTTCCACCCCCCGCACCGGGCGGGCCTGCAGTGCCGAAGTTGTCGACGACGGTCCTCCTCGCGATCGCGGGAATCGGCGCGGTCGTCCTCGCGAGCATCTTCGGGTACATCCTGTTCATCGCGACGCTCCGGCTGGACGAGCGCCTCTGGTGGATCGGCTTCTGCTCGATCCTCTTCGCGCTGGCGTTCTTCCTGCTGTACGCGGCGACGCACGACCGGAAGATCGCGCGGCCCCTCGCGGGGGCGTTCTTCGTCATCGGCGCGGGGAGCTTCTACGGCTCGATCTTCACGGGCGGCTCGGACCAGTTCGCGAAACTGCTGTACCTGATCCTGCTGTCCGTCCTCGTGATCATCGCCCTCGGGGCCATCTTCGTCATGACGCGGGACGCGGAGCGAGACGCGGTCCGGCGCGCACAGCGCCGCCACATCCCCTGAGCGGATCTCGGCGTCTCAGACCAGGTGGTAGATGTTCGGGGGGAGGCCGCCCTTCTTGATCTCCTCCTCCATCTCCTCGAGCATCAGGATCCGCTTGTAGGTCGGCGGGTGCGTCCCGAACAGCTCGTTCGCGCGGCGCCAGTGGCTCTTCCGCTCCGTCTCGATCGCTCGCTGGAGCTCGTACGCGTCGATCTGGCCGTCGTGGTCGAGGTCGTACCGGTTCATCTTCTCCCTCAGCTCGTCGTAGTCCTCCGCGGCCTTGACCGGATCGCCGATCATGAACGCCCGCAGCCCGGACGGCTCCGAGTCCTCGCGGGCGAGCGAGAGCCCGTACGTGATCTTCGTCAGGGCGGAGGCGAGGAGGTGCGGGTCCTTCGTCGCCGCTCCGCTGTACGCGTCCGCGTACGACTCGCGGGTGCGGGAGAGGTGGAGGACGAGGAGTTGCGTCACGAGGTACACGGCGTACGACACGACCGCCGAGAGGATGATGAGGAGGACCGCCTGGCCGGCGTTCTTGCCGCGGGCCCGCACGCCGCTCCGAAGCATCTCGAATCCGAACCGCGCGATGATGTACGCCAGGAGAGGCACCGCCGAGACGAGGGTCATGATGATCACGTCCCGATGGCGGAGGTGGCCGATCTCGTGGGCGAGGACCGCGCGGATCTCGTCCTGGTTCAGGCTCTCGAGGAGGCCTTGTGTCACGACGAGCTCCGACGACCCGACCGTCCGGCCGAAGACGAACGCGTTCGGCGAGGAATCGGCGCTCTCCCAGATGGCCGCGGGCGTCGGGACGCCGGCTTGGCGGGCGAGGTCAGCGACCGTCTGATAGAGCCACGGGTTCGACTGCGGGGTGATGGCCTGGCGTTGGCGGATCGCCCAACGGACGATCGAGGGCGAGATGAGCCACTGCAGGAAGATGAAGAACAGCGCGAGCCCGACGACGATCGCGAAGGCGCCGGGGAACGCGTTCGCCTGGAGGGTGTAGTCCGCAGCCGCGAGGATGATCAGCAGCAGGATGGAGAGGAACGCGAAGACGAAGAAGACCGTCAGGACGCTGCCCCGGCGCAGCGCGTTGAGGGAACCCACGCGAAGGGCTATTATGCCCCTCCGCATGAGCATTGTGCTGGCATGCCGGAGCTCGTCGAATCGATCAGTTGCCCGAAGTGCGGCGGCCCGCTGAACCTCACGACGGGCGAGGTCATCGTCACCTGCCCGTACTGCGGCACCTCATCCCGCATCGAGGGCGACAAGCCGTTCGTCTTGCGGCACTCGATGCTCGCGGCGCGGCTCGATCGCGACGGCGCGATGCGGGCGATCCAAGGCTGGCTGGACGGCGGCGTGATGAAGCCCGACGACCTGCGGAAGGCCTCGCGGGTCACGTCCCTCGAGTGCGTCTACCTGCCGTTCTACGTGTTCGAGGTCGACGCGACGACCGCCTATGCGGGCGTCCTCACGCGGACCGGCACGAACGAGCGCCGCAACGGGAACGTCCGCCGGGACTACTTCTGGAAGATCCTCGGCCGCCGCTCCGGCGACTTTCCGACGCGGGACTACAAGATCCCGCTCGCGCTCAAGGTGCCCTTCTCGACCGCCGGGATGGTCCACGATTCCCGGTTCCTGAACGCGGAGGTCGACGAGGACGAGGCGGAACGTCTCGCGCGGGAGGACGTCGACGCGCATCAGCGGGAGCTGCTGAAGGACTTCGTGGACCTCGTCGAGAACGCGACGACCCAGGTCGACGTGAAAGACGCCGAGTTCCTGCACGCCCCGATCTGGTTCTCGTCGTACGAGTATCGCGGGCGGCCGTACACGATCCTGATCGACGGCGCATCGGGCGAGGTCGTCCGCGGGGACATCCCCGCGCCGACGGGCGGATTCGGGGAGTTCCTCAAAGGGGCGAGCCGCGACCTCTTCCACGGCTGAGAAGGGTCATTCGTTCTTCGGCTCGAGGTCCTCGTAGTCGGCGAGGTAGGCGCCGCAGTTCGGACACATTTCGTCGTCCGGGTCGATCTCCCAGCCGCACTCGGGGCATTTGGTCGTCGGAGGGCCTCGCGCTCCGTAGGCGCGTGCGGGGTATAAAATCCGACCGCCGGATTCAGAAGTCCTCGAACTTCGTCTGGCCCTTCTTCTCCCGGGACCGCGGAGGGGTCGACGGCGGTTCCTCGCGCGCCTCCTGTCGCAGCGCCTCGATGCGTGCTTCGGGGGCGGCCGTGACGAACGTCTCCCCGCCCGGCTCGCCGACGAAGATCTTCTGCTTCAGTTCGCGCCGGAGCCGGTCGAGCTCCACGTGCATCTTGCGCTCCTTCCTCCGCGCGCTGTAGAAGTACGCCTCATCCCGCGTGTCCTTCGTCACGAGCATGACGACGCGGCCCGCCGCGCTGCGTCCGGTCCGCCCGCGCCGCTGGATCGTCCGGATTTCCGAGGGCACGGGCTCGTAGAACACGACGAGGTCGACCTGCGGGATGTCGAGGCCCTCCTCCCCGATCGACGTCGCGACGATCACGTTCACGTCGCCGGCGCGGAACCGCTCGAGGATCTCGACCTGTTCCTTCTGTGACAGCCCGATGTCCTCGCCCCGCGACGCCTGCCCGACGAACCGCATCGGCCTCACGCCAGGGATCCGCTCGAGGGCCTGCGTCAAACGGTCCGCCGTATCCCGGTAGTGCGCGAAGACGATGATCTTCGAGTCCGGTTTCTCCATGAACTGCTCGCGCACCACCCACGCCGTCTTCGCGAGCTTCGGATGCTCGACGTCGGTCGCGCGGGCGAGCTTCATCGCTTCCTGCACCTTCGCGTGCTTCAGGAACTGGACGTCCGCCTTCGATTTGGTCTCGGTCTCCATCTTCTCGAAGTACGACCGGAGGGAGCCGAGGCCTTGCGTCTCCGCGAGCTCGATCGCGTGGTTCGCCTTCATCGCGATCGCTTGGGCCGTCATCGCGCCGTACAGGCGGCCGTCCTTCACCCCGGAATCGAGTTTGCGGCGGGCCTCGTCCCCGACCGCGAGCAAGTCCTTCAGGGTAACTTTCGGCTTGCCTGCGAGAAAGCCGAGTTTCTTGAGGCGTCCGACCTGCTCCTCGTACACGGTCTCCAGGAGTCCGCGGATCTCCTTCGAGACGTCCGGGGCGTCGACCTCGACGCGCTCGAACGCGAGGGCGTGCTGATACGGGACGACGTCCGTGTCGTATTCCGTGCGGATCTCGACGGCCGTGATGCCGAGGTTCCCGCACACCTCGAGGATCTTCTCCGCGCTCGCGCCGGGCGAGGCGGTCATCCCGAGGACGAGACGTCCCGGGACCTCCTTGTACGCGGCCGCGACGTCGACGTAGGCGTACTCTCCGACCGCGCGGTGCGCCTCGTCGAAGACGATCAGGGAGACGTCGTCGAGGCCGATTCGCTCGCTGCGCAGGTCGTTGCGAATCACCTGCGGGGTCGAGACGATGATCTTGTTCTCCCGCCACATGAGCTCGCGCTCTTCCGGGGCGGTCGCCTCGCCGGTGAAGAGCTCGATGCGCTCGACGACGAGCATCTCCCGCAAGGATGCGGCGTGCTGCTCGACGAGCGGCTTCGTCGGCGCGAGGAAGAGGACCTTCCCGCCCTTCCGGCGGAGGACCTCCGCGACGACCATCGCGGCGATGACCGTCTTCCCCATGCCCGTCGGCAGGACGACGAGCGTGGAGCGCTCGAGGCACGCCCGCGCGATGTTCACCTGGTACGCGCGCTCCTCGACCGCCCCGCGCCGGAGGAGCTCGTGCGTCACGAACACGCGCGCCGAACGCCGGGAAGCGCGAATAACCTTTTGCCCTAGGTCGGCGGAGGCCCGCGGCGGCGACGCCGGAGGACGATCGCCGCGACGGCCACGAGGACCGCAGCGACGACCAAGACGATGGCGAAAATCCAGAGGATGGGTACGCCCGAGACGCGCACCTGGAGCGTCACCGAAGCGTTGGCGGTCGGGTCGCCGACGGCCGCCGCCGAGATCGTCACGGGGTACGTCGTGCCCGCGGATGCGGTGAGCGGGATCGACAGCACGACCCGCACCGAAGCGTCGTTGTCGGGCGCCAGCCGGACGAGGCGTCCGCGGAGCGGACCCGTCGGCTCGCTCGCCACGGTCGCGTCCCAGCCCTCAGGGAGTGCGGCGTCGAGGCGCACATCCGTGTCGTACTCCCCGACGTTCGCGACCTTCACCGTGACACGCACGCTCCCTCCGGCGGGCCCTTCGATCGGGCCGGACGGCGCGAGGACGAGGACCGCATTCCGCAGCCCCGCGGCGGCGATCACCACGTCGTCGACCCACCAGCCGCCGGAATTGCCGATCACGTTCGCGCTCACGTTGAATCGGACCTGGAGCGTCGTCGGTCCCGTGATGTTCGCGGTGAGATCGAGGGAGACGCCGCGCCACGTCAGGTCCAGGCCTCGGTAGTGGGCCATCGAGAGCCACGGGCCGCCGTTGTAGCTCACCTCGACGTATGCGTCGTCCGTGTCGTTGGAGCCGACGGGCAGGACCGGGACGGACCGCCCCGTGAGGTCGTAGCGGCGGTAGAAGATCAGGAACGTCGGACCCGGCGTCAGGCTGATCGCGGGCGAGGTGAGCGTGTGCCACGCGGGCGGGAAGAGGCTCGGCAACACCGTTGACACGTACCCGAAGCACCACGCATGCGTGCGGCTGTGGGCCGCCCCGTCGGGGTCCGTGTCGTTGACGATGCGCCAGCGGTGAGCGTCCGTCGAGAGGCCGTTCAACGTCCAGCTCCCGGGCCCGGACTCGACGTCGTCCCGGAAGCGGAACACGTTCACGAGGACGTGGGTGGCGCGCACGTCGTTCGAAGGGATCTCATCGTCCGCGCCGATCAGCGACGCGACGACGATGAACCGGCCCGCGTTCGCGGGCGTGAAAGTCAGGGCGAACGTCGCGGTCGTTTGCGACGCGAGCCCGGTTCGTACGAAGGACCGTTGCGCGACGCGCGAGGCGGCGGCGACCGCGTCCCGGTAGACGCTCGCGTCCAAGGCCACGTCTGCGGGTTGCGCCCCCTCGTTCCGCACATCGATGGACACGTTCACCGCGTTGCCCACGGCGTCGGTGAAGGGCAGGCGGATCGCGGACACCGCGAGGTCACGGGTGATCTCGCGGGCGATCGTCGCGACCATCGTCGCCCCGCTCGCCGAAATGTCCCGCACGCGCCACCCGGTGTCGGCCCCGCTGTACGCCCGGCTGTCCGGCGACGTATCGGGGCCCCAGCCCGACGCGGTGTCGTGCCACGGGTCGCCCGCGTCCGAGGGATGGTCTCCCGTGAGGCCTTCGTCCGCCTCCTCGAGGTCGAGCAGCCGATGCGCGTCGACCTCGTTCGAGCTCAGGGAGTCGTCGACGTGCCAGATCAGCAGGCCGCTGCCGGGCAATGCGGCGTCGAAGCCGACGGACTGGCGGTTCTCGACGAGGAAGGATTCGAGGGAAGAGGCGCCCGGGATCCCGAGCCGGTACACGGTGCCGGTCGTCTCGACCTGCGGGACGCTCGTCCCGATGCGCGCCGTCGTCACGTCGACCGGCGTGACCCAACCGAGGCGGATCTTCGACCACGCGCTGAACTCGGCGGGCGAGGTCCCCGCGGGAGCGCCGTTCCATGAGCCGCCGGACATGATGTCCCACAGCCCGATGCCTTCCGACGAGCCGTCCGTGTCGTACAGGTCCGGGAGGCCGAGGTCGTGTCCGAACTCGTGCGCCATCACGCCGACGGGGGAGTCTTCGCTCTCCATCGTGTATCCGTAGATTTGCACGCCGTCCGCCGTGAGGGACTGCGATCCGGGGACCGTCGGGTCCGCGTCGAGGACGGCCCAGCGGTGCGACCAGATGAGGTCCGAGCTGCCGCCGCTCTCCTGGCCCGCGCCCGCGTGGACGACCGTGAGGTGGTCCACGACGCCGTCCCCGTTCGTATCGAAGGTCGCGAAGTTGACGGACGGGTCCGCGAGCTGCACCGTCTCGGTGACGAGGCGGTAGATCGGGCCATTCGCGTCGTCGGGAGGGCGGGAGCCGTCCGCGCCGTAGTACGACATCGGATGGGCGCTGTGGAACCACGTCGTGATGACGGTCGCCTGGATCGTCAGGGCGCCGAGGGAGACTTCCGAGTAGTACGCATGGAACGATCGCGCGCCGGGCGACGCGTCGTTGAAGAGGCCGTCGAAGTACGCGCCCGTATGCGCCGCGGCGGGGGCGACGTCCGTGAAGTCGATGAGGAGGACGAGGATGCGGACCGTGCCCGTCGTCTGCGCCACGCCGGGCGGTGCCGGGAGCATGTCCCCCGGGCGGTATCCGGACGGCCACGTCTGCACGCCGGGTTGCGGGGGCGTCAGGTCGGCGCGCGCATCCGGCGGCTGCTCCCAGCGGATGTCCGCGGGTCGAGCGGCCGCGAGGGCCGCGGGCACGAGCAGCACGACGGCGAGGAATAGGGGGATCGCCCCGCGCATCGGCCGCCGACGAGGGGCGACCTTCATATGAACCTTCACGTGCGAATCTCAACGGCGGCTCCGAGGGCCGTCCTAGAACCGACCGCTCGAGAGCCCTTTCCTGGTATCTCCGTATGGTTTGGGAACGTTGAAATATCTGTGCGCCTATGCACACGCACAGATGACGAAGACGATCAGCCTCTCCGATGAGGCGTACCGGGTCCTCCACCGGCACAAGCTGGCGGGCGAGAGCTTCTCCGACACGGTCCTCCGGCTCGCCCGGGAGGGGGGTAAGCTTTCCGAAGTGATCGGACTCTATCCGGAGTTGCGGGGCCGGACCGGCCTCGCCCGCATGGTCCGTGAGAACCGGAGGCGGCTGGATCGGCGGGTGGCCACCCATTGAAATGTCTCGACACGACGTTCTTGATCGACATCGTCGAAAACCCGGACGAGGTCCGAGCGGTTTCCGAGGAACTCGAGCGCCACGGCGAGGTCCTGGCGACGACTGCCTTCAACGTGTACGAAGCCCTCCTCGGCGTTCATTCCATCCGCGACCGAAGCCAGCGGACGAAACTTCTCGATCTGTATTCGAGGGTGCTCGCCCGTCTTGTATTGTTGCCGGTATCCGTCGAGGACGCGACAAAAGCCGCTGAGCTCGGAGGCGAACTCCGCCGGAGGGGTCACGATGTCGGTGCGGACAGTCTCACGGCAGTCGTCGCGATGCGAACGGGGGCCGACGGAGTCGTCACCCGGAATGTGGCCCACTTTGAGCGGCTCAGGGAGCTGGCGGGTTTGGAGGTGGTCCCGTACTAGGCCCGCGGTACGGGCACCTCGGGAGCCAGCCTCTTAGGGACGTCCGCGTCCATCTCACGTTCTCGGACATGGATGACTAGAGCGTCGCCTTGTCGAACATCGCAGGGTCCGCGCCGAGGGGCCGCGTCGCGTCGATTCCCATCTTCGACGTGAAGCCGTCCCGGGCGCTCGGATCGATTGAGGACCCGCGGACGTCATGTAGGACGACGAGGCCGCGGTCCGCCTGGAACCGCGTCGCGATCGCCCACTCGACGTCCCGATCGTCGAAGACGTCGATGTCCTCGTCGACGATAACGACCCGCTTCATCGATGTGTGCGCGCCGAACGCCGCCATGATCGCGTTCTTCGCGTCGCCCTGGTGCTGCTTGCGGATCGAGACGATGCCGTGGAGCCAGGCGCATCCGCCTTCCGTGAGGCGGACCGCTTTCACATGCGGCACGGCGCGGGAGACCGCCTGGTAGATGACGGGCTCGCGCGGCATCCCCATGAACATGAAGTGCTCATCGAGCCCACCGACGATGATGTGGAAGATCGGGT
>WNGQ01001794.1_pt1 | contig 21919 bp, 20 predicted proteins | sample 5407661 | NCBI WGS metagenome assembly WNGQ01 (sample SAMN13153382, study PRJNA577476) | soil metagenome | isolation source: 60 cm soil or saprolite under Garry oak tree replicate 2 | place: USA:California | collected 2016-06-15 | reverse complement strand
CTCGCACAGGCGGCGCGCGAGCTGCTCCTGGCGCAGGCCTCCGATTGGCAGTTCATCATCTCGACCGGCGCGGTCGTCGACTATGCGGAGCGTCGCTTCACCCAGCACTGTGACGACGCCGAACGGTTGATCAAGGCGCTCACCGGCGGAGCGCTCGAGGACGCCGGTCGGATGGCCGACGAGCTCGCGCGCCGTGACGACCTCTTCCCCAACGTGCTGGCCCAAGTAGAGGGGGCGCTCGGCGGTTGACACGGTCCATCGTGATCCACGGGCATTTCTACCAGCCACCCCGCGACGACCCGTGGACCGGAACCATTCCCCTCGAGCCGAACGCCGCGCCGTTCCATGATTGGAACGAGCGCATCGAGCGGGAATGCTACGCCCGCGTGGCCCCGTCGCTCGCATCCATGAGCTTCGATTTCGGACCCACGCTGCTCGAGTGGATGGAGCAGCACGCCCCCGGGACGTACGCAGCCGTGGTCGCCGCGGGCCGCGCCGGAGGCGCGGTCGCGATGTCCTACCATCACCTGATCCTCCCGCTCAGCCCGCGCCGCGACAAGGTGACCGAGGTGCGGTGGGGCATCGCCGATTTCCGGCGCCGCTTCGGGCGAGAGCCGGAGGGCATGTGGCTGCCCGAGACGGCCGTGGACGATGACACGCTCGACGTGTTGGCCGCTGCAGGGATCCGCTTCACGATCCTCGCCCCCCACCAGGTGCAGCGTGCCCCAGAAGGCGGGCTCCCCGGCTGGTATCGCACGGGCGGTGGCCGCCGGATCGCCGTGTTCATCTATGATGGCGCGATCTCGCACGACGTCGCGTTCGGACCCCTGGTACGCGACGCCGCCGCGTGGGTCGAGCGCCTGACTGCCACGCCCAACCGGCTGGTGGCGGTCGCGACGGACGGCGAGACGTACGGGCACCATCACAAGGACGGCGACGTCGTCCTCGCCCGGGTGCTCGAGACCCTGGCGCGGCGCGACGACGTTCGAGTCGAGAGCTTCGCGACGTTCCTGGCCCGGCACCAGCCCGAGGAGGAAGTGCGGCTCGTCGCACCCAGCTCGTGGAGCTGCCCGCACGGGGTGGAGCGCTGGCGCGCCGAGTGCGGCTGTCGAGCGGCGCCGGAGCGCGCCATGCACCAGCGCTGGCGCGCGCCGCTGCGCGCGGCGCTCGATTGGCTCGCTGGAGAGCTGCACGCCATGTTCGAGCGCCAGGGTCGGCCCCTGCCCCCGGAGCTCGAGCGCCAGGCGCTCCGCATGTTCACCTCGTGCGGCTGGTTCTTCGACGACATCGCCGGGATCGAGTCGGTGATCGTGCTGCGCTCCGCCGCGCGTGCCATCGAGCTCGCGGGCTCGGAGGCGCCGCGCCTCGAAGCGGGCCTGCTCGAGCGCCTCGCATCGGCGCCGAGCAACGATCCCTCCGTGGGCTCGGGGCGGGAGCTGTACTTGACGCGGGCGAAGCGGTGAACCCGGTCGGCTTCGTGTTCGGCGTGCACCTGCACCAGCCGGTGGGGAACTTCGACCACGTTTTCGCAGAGCATCTGCGGGACGTCTACCGGCCGCTCGTCGAGCGGCTGGCGGAGCGCCGCTTCTTCCCGTTCACGCTGCACATCTCGGGGCCGCTGCTCGAATGGCTCGAGGCGCACGACGCGCCCTACCTCGATCTGATCGGTCGCCTGGCGGCGGAGGGTCATATCGAGCTCTTGCTCGCGGGGTTCTACGAGCCGGTGCTCGCGTCGCTCCCCCCCGCCGACCGGGTCGAGCAGGTGGGATGGATGCGCGAGGCGATCCGGCGCCGCTTCGGCGTCACGGCCACGGGGCTGTGGCTCACGGAGCGCGTGTGGGAGCCCGACCTGGCGGCGGACTTGGCCGGCGCGGGCGTCCGGTACGTCCTCCTCGACGACCGCCACTTCCTCGTGAGCGGTTTCGAGCGGGACCAGCTGCACACGCCCTTCTGGACCGAGAGCGGCGGCAAGCGCGTGGCGCTGTTTCCCATCGACGAGCGGCTCCGCTATTTCATTCCCTTCAGGCCTCCCGCCGCGACAGCCGAGTACCTCCGCGAATTGAGGGCCGCGGGCCGCCCCCTCGCGGTGTTCGTGGACGACGGGGAGAAGTTCGGCGGCTGGCCCGGAACCAAAGAGTGGGTGTACACGCGCGGCTGGCTGGCGCAGTTTCTCGACGCCATCGGGGCGCTCGTCGCCGCGGGAGAGGTCCGGCTCACGACGCCCGGCGCGGCGCTCGACCAGCTCCCGAGCGGGGGCCTCGCCTATCTCCCCACGGCATCGTACCGCGAGATGGAGGCGTGGGCCCTGCCGCCGCCGGCGGCCCTCCGGTTGGCCCGGCTCGAGCGCGAGCTGGGCGAGACCCGCATGACGGGGCCCGAGGGAGCGCTCGTGCGCGGCGGGCACTGGCGCAACTTCCTCGTCAAGTACCCCGAGGCGAATCGGATGCACAAGAAGATGCTGGCGCTGTCCGCCCTGTGCCACGACCGAGGGGATCCGCCGGCGGCGCGCCGCGCCATCGGCCGCGCCCAGTGCAACGACGCTTACTGGCACGGCGTGTTCGGTGGCCTCTACCTGCCACACCTGAGGTCGGCGATCTGGCGGAATCTGGCCCAGGCAGAACGCGAGCTGCGCCACGATGAGGCGCTCGTGGCCGAGCAGCTGGACCTGGACGGCGACGGCGCCATGGAGATCTGGATTCATTCCGCGAGCTTCTCCGCGCTCGTCAGCCCACCCCGCGGCGGCGTGATCGAGGAGTACACGGTCTTCGAGCCGGGGATCAACTACGCGGACGTGCTGACCCGCCGCCGTGAAGCGTATCACGAGCCGGCGCGCACGGAGCCCGGTGCCGCGTCGGCGCAGGGGGGGGGCGCCGCCGACGGAACGCCCAGCATTCATGATCTCGAGCGTGCCAGCCACCTGGAGCGGCTGCCGCCGGTCGATGCGGCGAACCGAGCGCTGTTCGTGGATCGTGTCCTCTCCGAACAGATCACGCTCAGCGCCTACTCCGCTGGAGAGTTCGGGGCGGTCGCGTCGTGGGCGGAGGCCGCGTTCGCCGCGACCCTCGACAGCTCGCCGCAAGCGGTCGAGCTGGTGCTGCGCCCGGTGTCGGGCGCCATGCCGGCGGGACTGCTCGAGAAGCGCCTGAGGTTCGAGCAGTCGGGCGATCTCACGGTGAGCTACCGCTGGGACCCGGCGGCGTTCCCGAGCGACACGTTCTTTTGCCCCGAGATGTCGGTCGCTCGTAAGGTGGACGTCGACCTCACGCCGAAGGCGGAGGTGTGGTGGTTCCCCGTGGCTACCGTCTCAAAGTCCGAGCGCGGCTTCGAAGAAACGGTCCAGGGATACTCGGGCACCCCGCGCTGGCCGATCCAGGCCGCGGAAGCGCGGCTGACGCTGCGCCCCGGCGCACCGCCGCCCCGGCACAGAGCGTGAGAGGAGGATGAGAATCCTCTCATAACCCGCCCGCGACGGATCCGCCGCGTCGTGTGGGGGCGTTCCTCCCCGGAAGCGTAGAGCCATCCACTCACTGCCAGGGAGGTCCACATGTTGCACAGGCACATCGCCCTCGCGGCGCTCGCCGCCGCCGGCGTCGCCGCTTGCAGTCAGGATCGAGCGATCACGGGCCCAGCCGCGGCGACGGCGGCGCGGCTCGCCGCGAGCGCGGCGGCGGCGGACGGGGCGCCGGGCGCGGTGTACACCCTGATGAACTTGACATCAGGGAACGCAGTCGCCGTGTTCGCGCGCGCAGCGGACGGTACACTCACGGCGGCCGGGACGGTCGCGACGGGCGGCACGGGAACGGGCAGCGGCCTGGGCTCGCAGGGCGCCCTCGCCTTGAGCGACAACGGGCGCTGGCTATTCGCCGTCAACGCCGGCAGCAACGATGTCTCCATCTTCCGCGTCAGCCCCGCGGGCCTCGCTCTCACTAGCCGAATTCCATCCGGCGGAGCGCAGCCCATCAGCTTGACCGTGCGGGGCAACCTGCTCTACGTCCTGAACGGTGCCGGCGGCGGCAACATCGCCGGCTTCGCGCTTGACGGGAATGGCGGGGCGACGGCGATTTCGGGCTCCACCCGCCCGCTCAGCGGGACCGCGGTCGGGCCGGCGCAGGTCGCCTTCAGCTCCGACGGCCGCTCGCTCGTCGTGACCGAGAAGAACACCAATGCGATCGACGTCTATGCGGTCGGCCCGGATGGCGCGGCGACCGGTCCCGTCACGTATGCGTCGGCCGGCGGCACGCCGTTCGGATTCTCCTTCGGTCTGCGGGATGAGCTGCTCGTCTCCGAGGCCGCCGGGACGGCATCGTCCTACCTCCTCGGCTCGGGCGGCAGTCTCACGGTCGTGAGTGGCGCGGTATCCACGCAGCAGGGCGCGCCCTGCTGGCTGGTGGTGACGCAGAACGGGCGGTTCGCCTATACCGCCAACGCACACAGTGGCACGATCTCCGGGTTCGCCGTGGGAACAGATGGCGCCCTGAGCTTGCTGGACGCGGGCGGCGCCACCGCGGTGGTGGGTCCGGGGAACATCGATCTCGCCGTCAGCGCGAACAGCCGCTATCTGTACCAGTTGCGCAGCAGCGGGCCGATCACGGCGTTGCGAGTGGAGAACGACGGCCACCTCACCACCCTCGGCGTGGTGGGAGCGATGCCCGGGTCGGTCGCGGGGCTCGTGGCGCAGTAATCCTTGTGTGATCGTAGGGGCGCGGCATGCCGCGCCCCTACGTTATGTTCACGACCCCACCAACGCGTGAATCACCCGCATGACGACATAGGCCAACGGCGCGCCAACGGCTACGCTCGGCACGAGCGAACCGATGGCGCGCCGATGCACGAGGCGAGCGTGCGTCGCCCCAGTCACTGTGGTTGCGAGCGCCAGCGCGACGTTGCCTGCGGTGGCGGCGCTCACCGAGTGCCGCAGCAGCTGCCCGGCCACGAGACCCGCCACGCTTCCGACCACGACGGCCGCTACGAACAGGACCTCCTCCCTGGCGAACACCTTACTCGGCCTCATTGCAGGGATCGCCCACGTTCCCCCTCTCCGCCATGCGGAGAGGGGGTCAGGGGGTGAGGTGGCGTCGCCGGCAGCCACACGGTGAACGTGCTGCCCGCCCCCGGGACGGTCTCGACGGTGATGTGTCCGCCCTGCAGCTCGGCGAACAGCCGCGCGATCGCGAGGCCGAGGCCGGTGCCGCCCAGCTCGCGGCTGCGGGACTGGTCGATCCGGAAGAAGCGGTCGAAGATCCGCTCCACGTGCTCGGGCGCGATGCCGGGTCCCGTGTCTCGCACGCTCGCCCCGACCACATCCCCGTTCTGCCGCAGCGCGAACGTGATGCTGCCGCCCGGCGTGTAGCGGACCGCGTTGGACGCGAGGTTCAAGAGGATGTGGCGCGTGCGGTCGCTGTCGCCGAGCGCCCACACGGCCTCCGACGGCTCGACCCGCACGGCGAGCGCGCGGTCCAGCGCCCCCCCCATCGCCTCCGTGATCTCCTTCACCTCGTCCACCACCATGCGCAGGTCGAACGGGACATGCGCGAGCGCGAGCTGCCGATTCTCGCCCCGGGCGATGAGCAGCAGCTCGTCCACCAGCTTCGTCGTGCGCTCGAGCTCGCGCTCCATCGCCATGAGCGCTTCCCGCATCTGCGGCTCGGAGCGCTCCTCGGCCGACGCCCACTGCACCTGAGCGCGCAGGTGGGTCAGGGGGGTGCGGAGCTCGTGGCTCGCGTCGGCGGTGAAGGCTTCGAGCGCCCGGTGCGCCCGGTCCACGCGCTCAAGCATCCGGTTGATGCTGTCCGCGAGCTCGGTCACCTCGGCCTGGCCCGTCGGGCTCGCGATCCGCTTGCCCAGCTCCGCCGGGCCGATGGCGCGCGTCTCCGCGGCCACCCGCTCGAGCGGGTCGAGCGCCGCGACGACGGCGCGGCGGGCGCCGCGGCGCGCGCTGAGGGCCGCCACGGGGAGGAGCAGCGCCGCAGCCGCCGCGAGCGCGCCCAGGGCGACGAGATAGGGCTCGCGGCTCGCCACCACGTAGATATCGAACGCACCCATGGCGCGGTGCAGCACGCGATAGCGCCAGCGCGCCCGCTGCGCGATCGCGGCGAGCAGCGCCTGGCGCACGTCGTCCGGAGACGCGCTCGCGGGCAACCCCTCGAGGCGCCGCGCCGGCATCCCGGGCGACAGGAAGTACACCTGCTGCATGCCGCCGACGCTCGTCGTGGTGCGCGTGATCACGACTTGGCCGCCCATGCGGACGAGCTGGTCGGCCAAGGCCGTCGGCATGACGCCGCCCCGCCCCTGCGTGGAGTCGCCGTAAGCGCCGAGCAACGACTCGATCACGTCGGCGGAATGCTCGAGCGAGCGGTGCAGCACCATCTCGGCCGCCACGGCGAAGGCGATGACGACGAGCACGGCATAGCCCGCGAGCGCCGTCCAGGCGACGCGGCTGAAGCGCCGCGTGAGGACGGTGGCGAGCCGTCGCTCGGTCACGCGGGAGGGGCCTCCAGCCGGTAACCGGTGCCGCGCACGGTGCGGATCGGCGTCGTCTGCCCCCCGAAACTGAGCTTCTTCCGCAGGTAGTTCACGTACACGTCCACGACGTTGGTCTCGGGGTCGAACTTGTAGCTCCACACCGCCTCGGCGATGCGGGAGCGGGAGACGGTGCGGCCCGCGTTCCGCATCAGGAACTCGAGCAGGGCGAACTCCCGCGGGCTCAGGTCCACGACCCGGTCGTCCTGCGTGACGCGCCGCGCCAGCGGGTCGAGCGTCAGGGTCCCGACCTTGAGGGTCGCGTCCTGGTGACGCAGCTCGGCCCGACGGATGAGCGCGTGCACGCGCGCGAGCAGCTCGGAGAGGTCGAACGGCTTCGTGAGATAGTCGTCCGCGCCGCCCTCGAGGCCGCGCACCCGCGACTCGAGCTCGTCCTTCGCGGTGAGCAGCAGCACGGGCGTGAACACGCCGCGCCGGCGCAGCTCCTCCACCACGCTGAAGCCGTCCCGGCCGGGCAGCATCACGTCGAGGATGATGCAGCTATGGCCGCCGTCGAGGGCGCGGTCGAGGGCCTGGTCGCCGGAGTCCGCCTCGACGACGCCGTAGCCCTCCTCACGGAAGGCCTTGCTCAGAAACCGCCGCAGATCGCGGTCGTCCTCCACCAGCAGCAGCTGCACGCCGCTAACCTAGCACGGGAGGCGATGAGAGGAAGATGACAATCCTCTAATGGCGACCGCCGGCACTTCCCCTCGAGGCTCGGCGCCGTCACATTGACCGCATGAACCTCCTTCTCATCGCCGCGCTGATGGTCACCGATACGGCGACGTTCGCCGGCGGCTGCTTCTGGTCCATGGAGCGCGCGTTCGACCAGCTCGACGGCGTCGTGTCCGTGACCGTGGGCTACGCGGGCGGGCGCGAAGCGCAGCCGACGTACCAGCAGGTGTCCATGGGCGCGACGGGGCACCTCGAGTCCGTCCAGATCGTGTACGACCCCCGGAAGGTGAGTTACGAGCGGCTGCTCGACGCCTTCTGGCACAACATCGACCCGACGCAGGCGGACGGGCAGTTCTGCGACCACGGGCCGCAGTATCACACCGCCGTGTTCTACCGCGATTCGACGCAGCACCGCGCGGCGGACGCCTCGAAGCGCCGCCTCGAGGCGCGCTTCCAGCAGCCGATCGTCACGGTGATCACGCCCGCGGGCCGGTTCTACCCGGCGGAGGAGTATCACCAGCACTACTACCGCAAGAATCCGATCAGCTACCAGGCGTACCGCTGGGGCTGCGGTCGCGACCGGCGGCTCAAGGAGGTCTGGGGCGCGGAGGCGCCGCACGCGGAGGCCGAACGATGACCAAGCTGCCGCGGCTGTTGGGGCTCGCCGTCGCGCTCGCCGCCATCGCTGGACCGGCGGCTGCACAGGATCACACGAAGGGATGGAATCCGATGCACTTCAAGAAGCTGAGTGACGCCGAGCTGCGCGGCTCGCTCACGCCGTTACAGTACGAGGTGACACAGCACGAGGGAACAGAGCGGGCTTTCGCGAACGAGTACTGGGACAATCACCGGGCCGGCATCTACGTGGACGTCGTCTCCGGAGAGCCGCTGTTCAGCTCGCTCGACAAGTTCGAGTCCGGCACCGGCTGGCCGAGCTTCACCAAACCGCTCGAGGCCCAGAACGTCAAGGAGAAGACGGACCGGTCGCTCTTCATGGTGCGCACCGAGGTCCGCTCGGCGCACGCGGATTCCCACCTGGGCCACCTGTTCGACGACGGCCCGGCGCCGACGGGCTTGCGCTATTGCATCAACTCCGCGGCGCTGCGCTTCATCCCGGTGGAGCGGCTGGCGGCGGAGGGGTACGGCCAGTACCTGCCGCTCTTCCCGGCCACCGCGGCTAAAGACTAGCCGTCCAGCACGTCGCGCACACGGCGCGCTAGCACTCCGGGCGTGAACGGCTTCTGCATGAACGCCGTGCCCGGGTCGAGCACGCCGTGCCGCGCGATGGCCTCGTCCGCGTACCCGGACATGTAGAGCACCCGTACGTCCGGCCGGCGCTCGATGAGCCGGCGCATCAGCTCCCGGCCGCTCATCTCGGGCATCACGACGTCGGTGAGCAGCAGATGGATCGGCCCGTCGTGGCGCTCGGCGAGCGCGAGCGCCTCCGCCCCCCCCACCGCGACGAGCACCCGATACCCCGCCTGTGCGAGCACTTTGCGCGCCAGCACGCGGACCAGCTCCTCGTCTTCGGCGAGCAGCACGGTCTCGCTGCCCGCGGCGGGAGCCGTGACGGCAGCGGGAGCGCCGACCGCGTCGAGCGCGGCCGTGACGCAGGGCAGATAGATCCGGAACGTGGCACCCGCGCCGGGCGCGCTTTCGACCGTGACGTCGCCGCCGCTTTGGCGCACGATGCCGTGCACCGTGGCGAGGCCGAGCCCGCTCCCCTTGCCGCGCGGCTTGGTGGTGAAAAACGGGTCGAACACGCGCTGCTGCGTCTCGCGGTCCATCCCGACGCCCGTGTCGGTCACCTGGAGCAGCACGTAGCGCCCGGGCGCCACGGGCACCGCCGGACTCCCGTCGGCGATGTCGACGTTCTGCGTCGTGATCGTGAGCTGCCCGCCTTGGGGCATCGCGTCCCGCGCGTTCAGGGCGAGATTGACGAGCGCTTGCTCGATCTGCCCCGGGTCGGCCCGCACGGCACCCAAATCCGGGGCGAGCGCCGTGACGAGCTTCACGTCCTCGCCGATCAGCCGGCGGAGCATCTTATTGACGTTCTTCACGAGGCGGTTCAGGTCCAGCACCACCGGGTTCAGCACCTGGCGGGCGCTGAAGGCGAGCAGCTGGCGAATCAGCTCCTGAGCGCGCACCCCCGCGTCCCGAATGATGTCGAGCTCCTCGCGGTGCGGGGCGCCCGGCGGGGTGTCGAGGAGGAGCAGCTCGGTCGAGCCGATGATCGCTGTCAGCACGTTGTTGAAGTCGTGCGCCACGCCGCCGGCCAGCCGCCCGACGGCCTCGAGCTTCTGCGACAACAGCAGCCGTTCCTCGAGCCGCAGGCGCTCGCGCCGCACGGCGGCGTCCTCCACGGCCCGGCCGATCGCCGGCGCCAGCCGCTGCAGGCGGTCTTTCATCACGTAATCGGTGGCGCCGGCCTTCATGGCGGCGACGGCGGTATCCTCACCGACGCTGCCGGACACCACGATGAACGGGAGGTCCACCGCGTGCTCCTGCAGCAGCGCGAGGGCGGCGGGCGCGTCGAAGCGCGGCATGGAGTAATCGCTGAGCACCACGTCCCACGGCTGCCGTGCGAGCGCCTGCCGCATCGCCTCCGCGGTCTCGACACGCTCGTACAGCGGCGTGAAGCCCCCGGCGCGGAGCGACCGGAGTATCAGCTCCGTGTCCGCCGCCGAGTCCTCCACGATGAGCACGCGCAGCGTGCTCACGGCGTCAAACCCGGCCGATCGGCCGGATCACAGGCGGGCGAGGATGTCGCGCAGCTCGTCGAGACTAAATGGTTTCTTGAGGACGGGCCGCTCCGAGACCTGGAGCAGGTCGCGGGTCTTGGGTGAGATCGAGTCGCCCGTGGTGAACACCAACCGTCGCTCGCGGCCCCGCCCCTCGAGCCGCAACGTCTCGAACACATCGAAGCCGCTGTGGGCCTCCTCCAGGTGGACGTCCACGATGAGCGCGTCGTAGCGCGCCGAGGCATCCTGCAATCGGGCCAGGGCCGCGGAGAAGGCTCCCACGGCCGTGACACGGTGCCCGAGGCGCTCGACCATGCGGGTGATGCCGCGCCGCACGCTGTCCTCGTCCTCGACGATCAGCACCGACAGCGGTCGCGTCGCCTGGGAGGGCGCAGCCGCGGCACGCGGCTCGGTGGGTGCCGTGTCCACGGGCAGCTCGATCGCCAGGCTCGCGCCGCCGCCCTCCACGTTAACAATGTACATCCGTCCCCCCATGCCCTTCACCAGCCCGTAGCTGATGGAGAGGCCCAGCCCCGTGCCCTGGTCCCCCTTCGTCGTGAAGAAGGGCTCGAACACACGGTCCAGGATCTCGGGGGCCACACCGGGGCCCGTGTCCTCGACCAGGAGGACGAGGCGGTCGTCCGTCCGCCGCGACGAGAACACGACCTTGCCCGGCCGGCCCGTGGCCGCGATCGCCTGCTCCGCGTTCACGAGGGCGTTCAGCAGCACCTGCTGCAGCTCCTGGGGGTCCCCCGTCACGGCCGGCACGTCGCTCGGGATGAGATCGATCGCCTGCACCCGCGCCTTCTTGAGCGCGCTGCGGTGCAGCGCCACGACCCGGGCGACGACGTCCTTGACGTCCACCGGCTGGCGCACGTGGGGCCGCTGGCGCGCGAAATCGAGCAGCGTCTGGACCACCCGCCCGGCCCGCAGCGCCTCGGTCTGAATCACTTCCGCGGCCTCGCGCAGCTGCGCCTTCGCCGTGTCGGCCCGCAGGACCTCCGCGAACGCCGCAATGGCCGCGAGCGGATTGTTCAGCTCGTGGGCCACGCCGGATACGAGGCTGCCGAGCTGCGACAGCCGGTCGGCTTCCAGCAGCTTGCGCTGCAGCAGCACCTCACGCGATGAGTCGACCGCGAGAAACAGCAGTTTGGGCGCTGGGCGCTGCGGATCGAGGTTCTCGATCACCGCGTCCACGTCGCGCACGGACTCGCCGGCGAAGTCCAGCGCCATCCGGAACCGCTGCCGCGTGGTGACGGCGTCACGCAGCGCCGCGGCCAGCGCCGGGCGCTGCGCCGCTGGCGCCCAGTCTCCGAGCCGTCGCCCCCGCAGCGCGTGGATATCCGTGGCCCCGAGCAGCGCGCCCGCCTCGGGGTTGGCGTCGAGGATCTGGCCATCCACGCTGAGCACCAGGCCGGGGATCGGGAGCAGGCTGAACAACTGTGCATACAGCCGCCGCTCCTCCTCGAACGCCGTCAGGATCTGGGCGGCGCGCGACTCGGACGGCAGCTCCGCGTGCACGTCGCGCAGCAGCAGGATCAGCTGGTTCTGGGGGCCCCGGGTCACCCGGGTCTCGAAGAACGTCCCGGTAGAGCCGAGGGCCTGCGCGGGCGCGAGATAGGTGCGCGGCTCACCGTCGTGCAGCACGTCCTGGAGCACCCGCTCGACGTGGGTCGCCTTCGCCGTCGGGAAGGCGGTCCAAAAGGTCTTCCCCAACACCCGATCGGCGGGGCGTCCTGTGAGGCGGGCCGCCGCCGGACTCCAATACCCGATCGTCCAGTCCGGGGCGATGACGGCTACACCGACGTCCAGATTATCCAGCAAGGCTTTGGAGTCCATACGGCCCTCCTACGCCAAGAGAGAAATCAAAAGGCCCCGTCGGCCGATCGCGGGCGCAACGGGGCCTTTACTGACCAAGAGACTAGAGCTCAGCCGTCAGTAACACTCTAGCGGCAAGCAGGTTCCTGCTGGGTGATCGTCGTCACACGCTACGAGGTCGGGCGTTGCGTCGCCGCAACACCGCTGAGCCAAACGATTAGCGCACACCGACCTCGTCCACGTGCCGGAGCAGGTCCGCAGGGTCCTGATACACCCGGTACGCCCCCGCGCGCTCCAGCTCCTCTTCACCGTAGCCGCCGGAGAGGAGGCCCACGGCCAGCGCGCGGGCGCGGCGCGCGGCCAGGAGGTCCCACACGCTGTCCCCCACGACGACGGAGTCGCCGATCTGGACGCCCAGCCGCTCGGCGGCGGCGAGGAACAGGTCGGGATCGGGCTTGGCGTGCTCCACCTGATCGCGCGTGATCACCGGCACGCTGGCCGGGACGTCGAGCATCGCGATGTTGGGACGGGCGCTCTCGAGCCGGCCGCTCGTGGCGATCGCCCACGGCACAGCGACTTTCGTCAGGTGCGTGAGCAGCTCGCGCGCGCCGGGGAGGGGGCGCACCTGCGACACCAGGCGCGCGTACGCCTCCGCGTGGACGCGCTGGATCCGCTTCACCTGCTCGGGTGACACCTCGCCCCCCGTCTCCCGCAGCAGCGCGTTGATGAACAACCCGCCGCTCATCCCGATGCGCCGATGGATGCGCCACACCGACAGCTTGATGCCGCCGCTCTCGAGCGCCTCGCGCCAGGCGAGCACGTGCTGGTACACGCTGTCCACCAGCGTGCCGTCCAAATCGAACAGAAATGCGGGGCCCGAAGCCATGGGTCCGGTAATGTACTCAGGGTGGGCTGGCCGCCGCGGTTACCCGCGGGAGTGACTACTTCAACAGCATGTCGTGCGGCCTGGCCTGTCCCGTCGCGAGGTGCTCGAAGTCCACGTCGAACTTGGAATCGAGCGCCAGGCCCTTCGGGGTCACGTTCACCAGCTGCACCCGATACGGGACTTTGCCGTCCAGGTTCGAGAGCAGCGAGTTGCTCACGTACAGCCGCTTGTTGTCGGGCGTGAGCTTCAGCATCTGCGCCTGGGGGATGGCCACGCTGCTCACCAGTTTGGGATTCGCCGGATCGGCAATGTCGTACTGCTGCAGCGCGCCCCCGCCGAACAGCGACACGTAGAGGAAGCGGTTGTCGTAAGAGATCCGCATGTCGGCCGGGATCGACCCGTCGGCCAGCTTGATCACGCGCGTGAAGGCGAGCTTGCCGTCCTTGCCCACCTCCCAGTGCCACACGCTGTTCCCGAACGCGCAGTTGACGAATCCACCGCGCGCGCCGGCTCCGTGCAGCCAGCGCACCTCGAGCGGCGCCTTGTCCAGGTGCTCGACCTGGAGGACCTTGCCGGTCTTGTAGTCCCACGCGACCACCACGTCGCCTACCTGCTCCATCGGTGTGTTGCCAGCCATGACCGCATGGGGATGCGCCCAGCTCGACGTCACGATCAGGTTCAGCTCGGGCTTCACCCCGACGTCGTACATGTAGTCCGGCGCGGGCCGCGCCTCGAGGAATTTCCCGTCGTTGTCGAGCGTCACGAGCCCGCCCGGCGCGCCGCCGCCCTTCGCGCCCAGCATCGCGATCATGACGCCGCCGGGCACCGCGTAGAACGTGTGGGGCCCCGAGTAGCCGGTGCTCGCCGCCAGGTCGGGGACGGTCTTGATGAGCTTGGGGTGCTTGGGGTCGGCCGCGACGTCGTAGATGAACAGCCGGTTCGAGAACAGCCCGCCGGCGAAGATGCGGTCGGCGTTCACGGTGTAGCCGAAGTGGTGGGCCTCGTTGGCCGTGGACCCGGTCGGGGCGGTCTCGATGACCTTGCCGTAGCCCGGTGACTTCGGGTCGACGTCGATCACCGTGAGGAAGTCGGGATCCTTCTGGTCGGCGTCGCTGGTCCACACGTACAGCAGCGACTCGTGCTGGTCGGCCTTGAGACCGTGCACGAAGACGGATTCGTCCTCGGGGCCGCGGCGGGTCGTCACCAGGGCCGCCGGCAGCGCCGCGAAGATCAGCAACCATGCGAGGTGTTTCACGCTATGCCTCCTCTCCTCTTTGGTCCGAGACAAGAGGGGAGAAGGTACCCTGGGTCCCACCGCAAGCAAGGCCGGGGTCTGTCGCGGTAGATTGCAGGCGAGCTCATGAAACACTGGCACGAGACCCGAGAAGTGCTGGACTTCCTCGCCCTCGTCCTGGGTGAGGGGCAGCGCGCCGCGCTCGCCACCGTAGTGCGGGTGCGGGGCTCGGCGTACCGTCACGAAGGCGCCAAGCTGGCCGTGGCCGAGGAGGGGACGACGGCCGGCAATGTGAGCGGCGGCTGCCTCGAGCAGGACGTGCGCGAGGTCGCGCTCCAGGTCATCCGCACCGGCCGGGCCGAGCTCCGTAGCTACTGCTCGAGCGCCGACGAGATTGAGGCGTGGGACCTGGGGGTGGGATGTGAGGGGCAGGTGGACGTGCTGTTCGAGCCGGTGGGGGAGACGTGGCCGCGGGAGCGGGCGCTGCTCGACGAGCGCGCGCCATTCGCGGTCTGTACGGTACTTCCGGGGAAGGGTGAACGGCCGGGGAAGGGGGAACGGCTCATCGTTACGGGCAACGGCACCGACGGCGATCTCGGCTCCAAGGACTTGAATGCCCGCGCGGCGGCCAAGGCGCGCGAGCTGCTGGGCGGCGACGAGTCGGGGATCCACGAGCTCGCTGGCCATGGGGTGTTCATCGATGTGTTCGAGCCGCCGCCCCAGCTCGTGATCCTCGGCGCGGGAGATGACGCCCGGCCGCTCGCTCGCTTCGCGGCCGACGTGGGGTTCCGGGTCGTGATGGTGGACCGGCGACCGGGCTTTCTCACCCGCGAGCGCTTCCCCGCCGCCGCGGAGCTGCTGGAGAGCGCCGGCGACGGGCTCGCCGCTGTGCTGCCGCTCGACCCCGCGTGCTACGCCGTGGTCATGACCCACAACTTCGCGGACGATCTGGCGTACGTACGGGCGCTCCTCAAGACGCCCGCGGCGTACATCGGGATGCTCGGGCCGCGCCAGCGCACCGAGCGCATCCTCCGCACCCTCGCCGCCGAGACGCAGATAGAGGAAGGGCGGGTGTATGGGCCCGTCGGGCTCGACATCGGCACCGACGGGGCGGAGCAGGTGGCGCTGTCCGTGATCGCCGAGATCCTCGCCGCGCGGTCGGGCCGTCGCGCGCGGTCGTTGCGCGAGCGCGCCGCGCCGATCCATGCCCCGGCCGATTAGGTGTCAGTGGAAAGCAGGTTGACCCGGGCCCGAGCTCTCTGAGGTGAGGAGCATCCTTGTCCACGACATCTAAAGACCTGCGCGTCGCCGGCGTGATTCTCGCCGCCGGCGCGTCGCGTCGGATGGGACGGAACAAGATGCTGCTGGAGCTCGAGGGCGAATCGCTGGTCCGCCGGGCGGCCCGGCGCGCCATCGCCGCTGGGCTCGCGCCCGTCGTGGTGGTGATCGGGCACGAAGCCGACCGGGTGCGAACCGAGCTGAAGGACCTCCCGCTCGCGTTCGCCGTGAATCCCGATTTCACCGGCCCCACGAGCGGCTCACTGCATCAAGGCTTGAACAGACTCGGGCCGGACGTCGACGCCGTCGTCGTGATGTTGGGCGACATGGTGCGCGTGAGCGCGGAGACGCTCGGGATGCTGGTCGCGGCGGCGCGCGGGACGGAGGCGCCGCTCGTCGTCTCGCGCTACGGCGACGTGACCGCGCCGCCGCTCTTGTTCCGGCGGGCGCTCTTCCCCGAGCTGCTCGCCTGGACGGGGGAGGGCTGCGGCAAGGCCGTGGTGCAGGCGCACAGGCACGAAGCGATGTACGTGGACCGCCCGGTCGCGTTGCTCGCGGACGTAGACACGCCGGAGGATTTCGCGGCCGCAACGGCCCATCTCAAAGGATAGCGTCATGCGACAGCTCCGAGGCTGGCTGCTGGCCGTCGGCATGCTCGTTCCCGTCGCGGTGGCGGCACAGGGGGGGCAGGGGGGGCAGGGGGGGCAGGGGGGGCACGGGGGGGCGCCGCGACTCCTCACCGTGGACGACCTGTTCGCCCTCAAGGAGGTCGGCGAGCCGCAGATCAGCCCCGACGGCCGCTGGGTCGCCTACACGGTGACGACGACCGACCTCAAGGCCGAGAAGAGCGAGTCACGGCTGTGGATGGCGCCGCTCGCCGGGGGTGAGGGGGGGGCCGTGCCGCTCACGGTGCCCGGGTCCTCGGCGAGCGCGCCGCGCTGGAGCCCCGACGGTCGCTACGTCTCGTTCCTCGCGGCCCGGAAGACCGGCGCGCCGGGAGACAGCGAGCCCAAGACCCAGGTTTGGGCGCTCGACCGCCGCGGCGGCGAGGCGCGCCCGCTCACCCACGTCCCGCAGGGCGTCGAGGCGTACGAGTGGTCCCCCGAAGGCTCGAAGCTCGTGCTCGTGATCCGCGACACGTTCCCGACGTGGACGAGCTCGAAGGCCGCGCGTCCCTGGGTGGTCACACGGCTGCAGTTCAAGCGCGACGAGGTCGGCTACCTCGACACGCTGCGCACGCACCTCTACGTGTTCACGCCCGCGAGCGACGCGCTCACGCAGATCACATCGGGGAACTACGACGACACGGAGCCGGCATGGAGCCCAGACGGCAAGTCGATCGCGTTCGCCTCCAACCGCAGCGACAACCCCGACGGCAACCTCGACACGAACATCTGGATCGTCGCGGCGGACAACGCCGATCGGGGCAAGACCCTGCGCCAGGTGACGACCAACCCCGGCCCGGACGGCCAGCCGGCCTGGAGCCCTGATGGGCAGTGGATCGCCTACGTCACGGTAGTCGAGCCCGACCTGATCTGGTACGCGACCGACCACCTGGCGGTGGCGCCGGCGCAGGGGGGCGGGGGGGCACCTCAGGTCCTCACGCGCACGCTCGATCGCAACGTCGCGCGGCCGCGCTTCTCGCCCGACGGCAAGGCCATCTACTTCCTGGTCGACGACCACGGCGAGCGCGACGTGGCTCGGATCGAGCCAAGTGGGAAAAACATGTCACGGCCGATCGGGGGAGAGCTCGATGTGCGGAGCTTCGCGCTGGGGCTGAACGGCGCGCTGGCGGCGCTGATCGCGACGCCCGCCCGACCGGGCGAGATCTTCCGGCTCGAGCGCGGCCAGGTGAAGCAGGTCACGTTCACCAACGACAGCGTGCTCGCCGGGTTGCGTCTCGCGAGCGTGGAGAAGACGCGGTTCCCGAGCCGGGATGGCACCCAGATCGAGGGCTTCGTCTACACGCCGCCCGGATTTGCCCGTGGCACGCCCCCCCCTGCTCCCGCGCTGCTCCGCATTCACGGCGGCCCGGTGGCGCAGTACACCTGGGCCTTCAATTTCGAGGCGCAGCTCCTCGCCGCCCGCGGCTATGTCGTGATCCACGTGAATCCGCGCGGCTCTTCGGGCTACGGGCAGGATTTCTGCCGGGCGATCTGGGCGGACTGGGGCAACAAAGACTACGACGACGTCATGGCGGGGGTCGACGACGCCGTGCGGCGCGGGTACGCCGACCCCAAGCGCCTGGGCGTCGGCGGCTGGTCGTACGGCGGCATCCTCACCAACTACGTTATCACCAAGACCGACCGCTTCGCGGCCGCGATCTCGGGCGCGAGCGAGGTCCTGTACGCCGCCAACTACGGGCACGATCACTATCAATACGAGTGGGAGCGGGAGCTCGGGCTCCCCTGGAAGAACCGCGAGCTGTGGGAGCGGCTCTCGCCCTTCAATGCCGTCGAGCGCATCGTCACGCCCACGCTGCTGATGGGCGGCGACAAGGACTGGAACGTGCCGGTGCAGAATGTGGAGCAGCTGTACCAGGCGCTGCGGCGGCTGGGCCGCCCCACCGAGCTGGTGGTGTATCCCGGGCAGTCGCACCGCATCCGGACGCCGTCCTACCTCAAGGATCGGCTGGAGCGTTACCTCGCGTGGTATGATCGGTACGTGAAGGGGACAGGGGGGACGGTGACGGGGTTGGAGCGGTGATTGGTCGCCAATAGCCGCTTCGCGGTTGCCGTACACGCGGCCGCCACCTTGGCCTACCGGCGGACTCGGGGCGAGGAGTATGTGAGCTCGCAGGAGTTGGCGGCGAGCGTTCGCACGAACCCCGTGGTGATCCGGCGCATCGTCCGGGCGCTCGCTCGCGCTGGTGTCGTCGCGACGAAGGAGGGGAAGGGCGGCGGCGCCCGGCTGGCCCGTTCCCCACGCCGCATCCCGCTGCTCGACATCTACCGCGCTGTCGAGGACGACGGCACCGTCCTGGCCTTCAATCCCAAGCCCCCGAACAAGAGCTGCCCCGTGAGCTGCGGGATCAAAGGGGCGCTGGCCCCGGTGTTCGGCGCCGTCCAGGACGCCGTGGCTCACGCGCTCGGCGAGGCCACGCTCGCCGACGTGCTCGACCGAATCTAGACGTCGATCCCTGTCCGGGAACCTCGCCGTCATCCCGGCGCGTTCATGACTGTATCCGTACCAGTCACAGTTAGCCGCCCGTTCCATTCAACTTCTGAGGCGTTCCAACATGACCACTCTGGCCGCTACACCCTCAACGACTCACGCACCCGCCACGTCTCGCCGGCTCGCTGGCAAGGTCGCCCTGATCACGGGCGGCAACAGCGGCATCGGCCTGGCGACGGCCGAGGAGTTCCTCCGCGCCGGCGCCCAAGTGGCGATCACCGGACGCGACGCCACCACGCTCCGGTCCGCCGCCGCGGACCTCGGCGAGCTGGCCGCGCCCGATCACCTCGTCACCGTGCGGGCGGACGTCACGGTCGCGCAGGAGCTGGATCACGTGATGAGCGAGGTGCAGCGAAACTTCGGCCGGCTCGACGTGCTGTTCGTGAACGCCGGCATCGGCCAGTTCCTCCCCATCGCCGAGGCGACGGAAGCGCACTTCGATCGCATTTTCGACACCAACGTGAAGGGCGCCTATTTCACGGTGCAGAAGGCGCTGCCGCTGCTCACTCGCGGCGCGTCCATCATCCTCAATAGCTCGATCGCCGGGTTGATCGGGATGCCCAATAACAGCGTCTATGCGGCCAGCAAGGCGGCGCTCCGGTCCCTCGCCCGCACCCTCTCGGCCGACCTCGTGGACCGCGGAATTCGCGTCAACGTGATCAGTCCCGGTCCCGTGACTACTCCGATCTTGGGCCGGCTGGGTCTCACCCCCGAGGCGCTCGACGAGTTCGCGGCCCGCGTCCGGCAGAACGTTCCCCTCAAGCGCTTCGGCGACCCGCACGAGATCGCCCATGCTGCGGTGTTTCTCGCCTCCGACGAATCGACGTTTTTCGTCGGCGCCGAGCTGGTCGCGGACGGCGGCTTGAGCCAGCTGTGACCGCGTATCGGAGCGGCGACTACTGGAACGAGACGAAACACGAACCGCTGCGGCAGTCCGCGGCGCGAGACGCGACTGCGCCAGTCGCGGTGTTTCTGGCCTCGAAGTAGAGGTACCCTCCGTATGGGAGCTCGAGCTCCAGGTTGGCGGGGTCGACGATACCCAGCGTGTCGACCTTGTCCTGCGAGATCCACCGCCGATAGGTCAGCGAGGCGCGATAGGGCAGCCGGATGGACACCACGACTGGGCTTCCGGGATTTAGAGTGCCGGTGAAGGGAATCACCTTTCGGATCGTTGGTAGGGTGTCCCCCGTCGGCGTCGTCGAGGTCGCTGGTTGCTTGATCGCTGCGCCCAGCTGAGTGGAGGCTCGGCGGAGAGCGTGTTGCGCGGACTGGGCGCCGGTCACGCCGGCCAGGTCACGTTGTGCAGCAGCCAGGGAAGCTCGCGCGTCCGCCACGGCCGCCTTTAGCGAATCGAGGTGGTGTTGAGCGCTATCATTGGAACGGACGAGACGGGCGAATATGCTGTCGGCAGCAATCACCTTGGCTTGAACACGTGAGAACTGCACTCGGGCGTAGTAGAACGAGAAGAGGATGAGCGCTCCGCTGAGGGCCGACACAAGCGCGTTACGGCGGGACGTTCGCGCAAGGCGGTTCAGCTCGGCGTCGTATCGACCCGCGGCCGTCATGGGGTCTTCTCCAGCTCCTGGGAAGCGAGCAACCGAAGAGCCTGGTTCCACATGGTCAGTAAGCGGCTGGCCGAGTAGGCGATGAGCCCGGACGAGCCGAACAGCCCCGAGAGCTCCTGGAGGCCCGCATGGCTCGTTGAAAGGAGGACGGCAGCGCTGGCGAGTAACATCACGAGCGCTACACTCGTGACGCCGAGGTGCACCATGCGCTCGGCCTTGAAGAGCTTCGTCAGTCGCTCGACAGCGACGAGCCTGTCTTGGATGCTATCTGGCATCGGCGGAGCCTCGAGGAGGGGCTGAGGGGGTTATCGCGCCACGCTAGGACGCGATACTGGGCATGTCAATAGATCCCACGATCAACCCCAAAGCAGCTCCAGCATCTGCACCATCGCCCAGCAGTTGCGCTCGCAGTAGCGGAACAGCGCTTCACCGTCCCTCCCGGCTTCGGACGAGAACTCCCCCGATCCAGAGCTCGCGCCCCAGGGCCCTCAAAGCGGACAATTTGACCGGGAATGGCGTCCCGATGAGCATCGGCGCCCTGTCGGTCTGGCATCTGTGTCCCCTTGTGCCCGGAGAAACGCTTGTAAAATGCTTGCAGAGAGTTCTGCTCGACTCCCCCTGATAAGCCGTCAGAAGAGTCCTGTTGATAGGCGGGCGTGAGCTTCTTACGCGAGGCGAGAGCAGCGGACCACTACCGTGGGCGAACCCCCGAATCGATAGGAACTTGCCCTTCGCCTTCTACTGGAGATGGACTGGCTATGAGATCCCGCCGTTGGTGAAAATGGATTGCTTCAGTTTGTTGAACGTAGTTGTGGTACCGCCCTCCTCGAACGCGGTGTTAGATGCCAGCTTAGCGACGCACCGCTTTCGGCCGTCCACCTCGAGGGATGGGTTAGAAGCAGCCAAACTACTTTTTCTCGAAGTAGCAATATGAACCATAAGAAAAGCTCTTATCCTGCTCCTCGTACATTTTGACGCCGAACCCGGCTGCGGTGATGCGGCTAGTTTCTGGTGTTATTGAGAGGATGTGTTTAGCTAGGGTACAATTCTTTTTATCCTCCACTTTGAACGTAAATTCCTGAGCATTCACTCGGATGGTGGAGATCTTTACGTTCTTGCAGTCATCCCCCCAATTCATTGCCGATTTCTCGATGATGAGATTCCCGCCTCCCTCGCAGGCTCTACTTATCGGCTCGTATACGCCGAGCCAACGTGACTCACCGTCGTCGGTGCATCCCTTTAGGAGTAACACGCAGTAAAGCGTCCACGTCGAACTCTTCATTGTTGGCATCTAACGTTCGCCTTCAGCCGCCGCCGAGGGCGCGGTTAGGCCAATAACGAGTTCCACTCATTAAGGCCCCAGGTTACCCGTGTAGAAACCGAAAAGGCTGCTGATGCCAAGATTCACGAATAATACGGTTGCCTGCACTGGGGCGCCCGCAACGATTTTGCGCGAACTCGACATGTGACGCAGCATGGCGTTCAGCAGCGGCGCTGGAGATAGCACCAAAGACGAGACCATTGGCCGGCAACAGTAAGTAAGAATAGAACCATCCACCGAGGCCGCCAAACGTCCATCCGAATAACTTAGACCCATAAAGCCAGAGCGACGAGTTGAAGGCTGCAGGAAAAGCTGACCAAACAACCCACGCTCCAAGCCCAGGCCAATTTAGCTGTTGTCGATCTTCTCCGTAAGACGAAGAACCCGCCAAGAGCAACGAGTATTGGGACGGGATGGACGAAGAAGAGGAAATGTCGCACGTTGGCCTAACGTTCCGGTTTTGCCGCGCCGGACGAAGCGCGCCGCGCTGTCTGGCAGGCGTCGGTCAACAAACCGGTTCTTAGGCGTCCGACGCACGCGGAGTGTGGCGAGCCGAACATTTGAGGCATATCGCTGCGAGCAACCAAACGATCACGGGACATATAAACACCCAGAACACTGCGGCGGAGAACGTGGCCAGAAATGCTTCGCCAACAATTAATTCCCCTGGCTCGGTTATTGGTTCTGCGGGCGGTATAAAGCCAAATG
>WNGQ01002364.1_pt1 | contig 21930 bp, 16 predicted proteins | sample 5407661 | NCBI WGS metagenome assembly WNGQ01 (sample SAMN13153382, study PRJNA577476) | soil metagenome | isolation source: 60 cm soil or saprolite under Garry oak tree replicate 2 | place: USA:California | collected 2016-06-15 | reverse complement strand
CAGGTGCGAGGTGCGCCAGTCCACCCAGTCGGCAAGCCTGACCGCGACGTCTAGGGCTTTCTCGTCGCCGGCCAGCTGGTACTGGTCGATCAGCCCGGCCAGGTGCTTGTGGATCATGTAGTACGGCGACCACACCGGCTGGCCGGCCTCCAGCCGGTCGAAGAAGCTCTCCGGGAATGCGGACAGGTAGCCGCGGCGGTAACCCATCGAGGGTGCCCGCTCCTGCAGGGCCGCGAGCTGGCTGACGATGTAGCGGCCCGTGTCCAGGGCGGCGCGGTTGCCGGTACTGGCGTAGGTCAGCGCCAGGCCGGACATGAGGTGGCCGGTGTTGTGGCCGCGTACCTCCGGCTGCGGCGCCTCCCACCCGCCGCACGGCTGCGCCGCCGACGGGACGCCGTAGTTGCGCCGGAAGGTATGCAGCAGCCGGTCCGGGTCCAGGAAGAGCAGGTAGCCGGTGTTGCGTGCCTGGTTAGCGCGGAACGGGCTGTCGAGCAGGCGCACTGCCGCCAGCGGGAACGCCGCGGTGCGCCCGGCGGTGCCGTCCGGGGCGTAGCCGCTGCTCCCCGGCGGGTACCCGCCGGCCAGACCCGGGCCGGAGCCCGGCATGCCCTGCGGCCCGCTTCCCGCCAGCAGCGCCCCGGCGGCCGTCCCGCCGGCCGCGGCCAGGAACGTCCTCCTGCTGACCGGGCGCAAACCCACGCGTCCCTCCCTCACCTGAAAGTCCTGCCAGGCGTGGCAGGCAGTCCGTACCCGAGTCATGGTATACCTAATGTCCTTAGGTGACTGGCTGGCTTCCCCGCGCGGCCCGGCAGGAGGTACGTGTGGGCATGGTCCCGTTCCGCGGCGGGGCCCCTGCAGTGGCAGATGTCCTGCGCCGGGCTCTGGGCGTACTCTGGCTCGCCGACGCGCTGGTGAAGATCCTGCTGCCGTTCGGGGACCGGCCCGGCGAGGAGTCCTATGAGCAGATCATGACGGCGGAGGCCTGCCCGCCGGGCCTGCACCACGTCCTCGCCGGAGTACCCGGGCGCCGCGCAGCTCGACGGCGCCGCCGCCGCGGTCCTGTTCCCCCGCCGCCCGCCACGAGCGGAGGCGGTAAGCGCGTCCGAGGCTGGGGTCATGGGCCAGTAGAGCCGGACCGAATGGCTCGGGCTGTGGATCGGCGCCGCGTACTTCACCGCCCTGCCCCAGAACGGGGAAGCCGGCCTGCCCTTCATGCTCACCATCAACCACTCCGAAGCCCCCGGCCCGCTGCGCGCCCTGGACGGTGCCGAGCTCCGCTGGCTCACCGTTGGCAACACTGACCTGCTCGGGATCGCCGTGGCCGCGGCGTGCCTGGCGGTGGGGTTCACGGTGTTCCTGGGTTCCTGCCCCGGCTGTTCCTGTCCCTGGTCGCGCTGGCGGGATGGGTGGGCGTGCAGAACTTCGGCGGCATCCTCACCGGCTCAGCTGTCGACGTGGGCACCGGCCCGGTCCTGATCCTGCTGGCCCTGGCGTTCTGGCCCGCCGACGGCGCCCGCAGGCCGCGGGCCCGGCTGGCGGCGGGCACGACGTCCTTCCCGGCCGGGCACCGCCCCGCTGCGCCGCCGGTGGCCGCCTCGCTGACCGGGGCACTGCTGCGATTGCGTGACTACCGCGGCAGGGTGGTGGTGCTGAACTTCTGGGCGTCGTGGTGCGTCCCGTGCCGGGCTGAGGCGCCGGTGCTCGCCCGGCTCTGGCGCGGCTACCAGTCCAGGGACACCCCTGTCCGCCATCATCCGGCGGTGGTCCGCAGGTCCACGATCGTCCGGCTGCTTGGCGATGACCGGCCGCGCACCCCGGCGCTAGCCGCCGTGCTCGAGGCGGCTCGTCTTCCTGCTCCTAGGTCGCGGTGGCGCTGGCCCGCTCTATGTTGCGCAAGGGCGCGGACTTCATGCCGCGATGGCGTTCGAGATCGCCTCTACCAACCTGGTCATCGAGCTCAGGGTGATCTTGGCGCTGCTGATGGGCTGGCAGGTCGCCGCGGCCGAGTTCACTGGCGGCCCGGGTCATGATCGTCCTCCTCGCGGTGCTGTGTCGCCTGCTGTTGCTGCGCGAGGCGCGCGAGCACGTCGGCGGCAGCCCCGGCCTTTCGCGCCGTTGTCCAGGGAACCGCCCGCGTTCCCCTGCGGCGTCCGTGATGGGTTCCGGGTGAGCGCGGGGCCGGTCCTGGCTAGCCGAGCTGGACAAGGAGGCCGGCTTGACCGTCGTACGGTATTCCTGCAGCGGCCGGGCCGCTCAGCGACCAGTCCTTGATCTTCACCAGGTGCAGGATGAGGCTCAGGAGCTGACTGCCTGCCCGGTCCAGGGCTGTGCTGAGCGATTCCCACAACCTGGTGTCCCCGATATCAGGGATGCCGGGGCCGTTCGTCATGGCCCGGGCGGAGGCGATGTCGTCCTTTAGCGCGAAGAGCTCTCCGGCCGCGCGGATCGCCAGGTCCGGGGGCTGGCCCGGGCCCGCGGCGGCAAGCGACTGGACGCCTGCCGTCAGCTGGCGCGCCGCGTCCTGGAGCCGCACCGGGACGCCGGGCGGAAGGTCCGGCAGGTACGCCAGGGCCCGCCTCCAGACGGTCGCGATCTCGCTGAGCGTCCCGCACACCCAGTCCAGGTCCCTAACCAGGAGCCGGACGTCATCATGAGCGGGGATCAGCGTGGCCTGGGTGCCGGTCATCGGCGTTCCTCCCCGGTCGTGCTACCCGCTGTTCCCGGGCGGCTTCCCTGCCATGCACCTTATTGCCTAAGGTACTTAGGTGAAAAAGTTCCCGGGTCGCGCGTTATGGTGATCCACCGCGCTGGCCGCGGCGTCGGCACTGGCCATCGCCGCGTTCGCGCTCGCATTGCTGGCCATTACCCGCTGCCCGCAGGCGGACTACGCCTTCTGGTAGCAGTCACGGCCGCCACCTCGCCGACGGCTCACCGAAGCCCGGCCCGGTCGCGCTGCCCAGGCACCGGTGAGCTCCGTCCCTTGCCGGCAGGGTGGCCGGCCGCAGGCCCGCAGGCTATGAGGTGAGGGTTTCGGCCACCTGCGCGATGCCCCGGCCCCAGGCCGTGATCTGGCTGGCTGGCAGGTAGGTAGGTAGGTAGGAGGTTCCGCTGCTGGTGCGATCGGCCATCGGGGCGGCGACATAGCGTTCGGTGCCGCCAGGGCCGATGAAGTAGATGACCGAGGTGTGCACGATGTCGGCGTCCGGGCTGGGTGCTTCCACCTCGACGTCGTAGCCACGCCATACGGCCTGCAGGGCGCGGGCGGGGCCGGTGAAGAAATGCCAGTCCGGGATCGTGATGAGCTGATGCTCCCGGGAGTAGGCCAGGACATCCTGGACCCCGAGGTGGTACTGGTTGACGTTGACCGCCGCGAAGACGACACCGCCGGCCGCCCGGCCGAGGTCATGGTAGGCGTCGATGAACTCCTGGGAGACCAGCGGGCAGATGTCGGTGCAGTGCGGGTCCATGAACTCCAGGACGACGACCTTGCCGCGGAACCGCGATAGCGGCAGGGTGCGGCCATCCTGATCGGTGAGCTCGAACCCGGGCGCCGTGCTGGCGGGCACCGGGGACAGCCCCATCAGGCTGACGGTCCCGTCCGGGACGCTCGCCGGGATTCCCGAGGGCCGCTGGCCGGCCAGGACGGCCGACTGTTGCTGCCGGACGGCGATGACTGCCGCGGCGCCCGCCACGATGACGATGACCACGGCCGCGCACGCCCCGGCCAAGACCTTCTTCCGGCGGGCCCGGTCACTGACGTTCCCAGTAGCCTGCTCGCCCACGGGCACCTCCGCAGGATCTATCCCCGCCGCCTCACCTGTCCGCCGAACCTTACACCCGTATCGTCGTGGAACTACACGACCTGGCTCAACATCGCTTTCCTGGCCCTGGCCGCCGTCCTGGTGCTCCGCTTCATCCGCACCGGCGGTATCCCCATGCTGCGCATGATGGGCGGCACGCTCGATAGCGGTCACGACGCACCCGGCTACGAGCACGACGCCGCTGGTCACGATCACGCGCACGCCCGCCAGGCCGACACCCGCGAGCAAGGTCCCGGCGAGGAGAAGCACCGCTGAACCGCGGGAGAAGCGGCTTATCGTGGCGGACAGGGCCGGCGGCGTGCATGATCGTTAGCTGAGTATGGGCAGGCCAGAGGGTAAGTTGACGGATAGAGGCAACGGTCTGTAAAGCGTCGGCTCAGCCTACGTTGGTTCGAACCAGTCACCTCACCCTAACTGCGGAAACAGCCCGTGAACTGGGTGTTTCCGGCCTCTCAGGTCTTCTTGCTGACGTCCCGCCGTGTGTCATGATGTGCCGCCGTGCATAACCGTGGTTACGGACATATAACGGAAGGAACCGGGCCGGAGCAAATCGCGGATCAGCCGCCCAGGCGCGCGGCCCGGCGGCACCGCCCCGTCAGCCGCCTGCCGTGCGCTGCCCAGGGCCGCTCAGCGGCGGTGCAGGGCGCCGGCCGGAGCCGCGGCGGCCGGCTGCGCCGCCACGGCGGGGCCGTGCGGGCAGTAGTTCAATCCCCTCGCCGATGCCGCGGGCCCGGCCAGGAGCAGCAGCGGCACCAGCACGGCCGCGGCCGTGGACGAGACCACGGCGGCCGCACGGGTCCTGCTGACCGCGGCCGGGCCGTCGATCAGCCGCCGCACCCGGGCGGCATCCGCGGTGCCGGCGGCGCCCAGCGCGGCGGCGGGGACACCGGCGCCCAGGCTCAGCAGCGCCCCCGCGACGGCGAGGCGGTGGGATGCGCCGCTGGCCGCGTCATCGGCGCGCAGCTCGGCCAGCCGGGCGACCTGCCCGGCGGCGACGCGGAACGCCGGCACGCGGGGAAACGCCGCGCTCAGCGCGCCGGCCAGGGTCACCAGCAGGTGGTGGCGGCCGCGCAGGTGCGCGCGCTCGTGCGCGAGCACGGCGCGGAGCTGGCCCGCGTCGAGCGCCCCGACCGCGCCCGTGGTGACCACGATGCGGCTCCCGTGCCCGGGCAGGCAGTAGGCGGCAGGCACGTGATGGCGCACGATGACGGCGCCGAGCCGCGGGTCGGGCGTGGCGACCAGCGCGAGCCGCAGCCGGTGGCTTCGCCGCGTCCGCGCCGCCTGGGCCAGCGCCCGGCCGGCGCACCAGGTGACGCGGGCCAGCACGGCCAGGGCCAGCACGGCCCCCGCGCCGGTCAGCGCCGCCCCGCCGGGGTGGGCGTACTGGGCGCGCAGCGCCATCACGCACGCCGCCAGCAGCCCGGACAGGTCGGCGCTGACCCGCACCGCCGGCACCATCAAAGCAAGCCCGCCGGCCAGCACCGAGGCCACCGCGGAACCGGTCAGCGCGAACCAGGCGGCCATCGCCAGCCGCGGCGCGCCGTCCGGCCACCGGGCCCGGGCCAGCGCGGCGGCTCCGGCGGTCAGCAGCACCGCGGCGTAGCCGAGCAGGGCCAGGGCGACGATCACCAGCCGGCCCCGCCCCGCAGGGCCTGGTCCAGCATCCGGCGCAGCTGCCGCGCCTCGGCCGGGCCGATGCGCCCGACGAAGCTGCGCAGCGCGGCCGCCCGGTCCGGGCTGGCCTCCAGCGCCTCGCCCATCAGGCCCGCGGTGTAATCCTCCCTGCTCACCGTCGCCCGGTACCGGAACGCCCGGTCGTCCTTCTCCCGCGCCAGCCAGCCCTTGCGGTAGAGGATCTCCATCACCGTGAGCACCGTGAGCACCGTGTTGTAGGCAGGCTCACGCCCGGGCCGCAGGCCGGCCCAGACCTCGCGCACCAGCACCGGCCGGCCCGCCAGCCAGACCCGGTCCATGATGGCGGCCTCCAGCTCGCCGAAACTCCGCACACCGCCTCCCGCCGCGACTCGCCCAGCCCAGAAGTCCTGACCCCTATTATCACCTAAGCAGCATCGGTGGCGCGCCCCCCTGCCCGGCGCGGCCCAGGCAAGCGCTGACTGGCTCAGGCGCATCGCCAGCCAGACCGCGGCGATCAGCCCGAGAACCGGCAGGATCACCAGCGCAGATGCCGGGCGCCACGCGGGAAGCTCGTCGCCCAGAAGCTGCGCCACGCAGGCGCCGGTGACACCACAGTAGGCGGCCGCGCCGGCGGGGACGACCGTTTCTCCGGCGGCCAGCAGCGCGCTGGCGACGGCCTGGCGCCCGGCGTAGCCGATCGCGGCGTGGTCGGCGTGCAGCTCGGCTGTCTCGGCCTGCCGGCGGGACCACCACCGGGCCAGCGGGAGGTAGCCACTGCAGTTCATCTCCGCCCACGCCCACGTCCTCGGCATTGCCCGCAAGCCAGGATCCACGGCATGACAGTCGCATCGCGCTGAGGCAAGCCCCGCGGAGCAGTGACCGGTCGCATTGCCCCGGCGACCCGTGCGCAATTCATACCTCCGGGCGGCGACCTGCCTGCGGTGGGTGTCACGCCTGCCAGCGCGGCGGGGCGCCAGCAGCGCTGCCGCGCTGATCCAGGCCCGCTGCTGGCCGACCCGACCTCGCTGTTCCGCAGGTCCTACCACGCCGACAGTTACGGGATGGTCACGAGCCCACGCCCCTTGGGTGCGCCCGGCGAAAGGGCGGAGCAGCCAGGCGCACGGGCCAGCGGTCCGGCTTCCCCGGCACCGGCAGCCGAGGATTGCCGGTGCCAGGCTGCTTAGCCTGCACCGGCCGTGCCGCCGCGGCAAGCCGCTGGCCACGGTCACGGGAAGCAGGGCTCGTTACTACCCCACCCGGGGTGGGGTAGGGTGATGTGGAGACGAGGGAGGTTCCGGGTGATCGCGAGTCACAAGCGCGATGCGCTGCTGCGGCTGAAGACGGTGCGGGGTCACATCGACGGCGTAATCGGCATGGTCGAGGACGAGGTCTACTGCCCCGATGTGATGAAGCAGGTCGCGGCGCTGCAGGCGTCGCTGGAGAAGGTCAACCGGGTGCTGCTCCGCAACCACCTGGAGACCTGCGTGTCGGAGGCGATCCGCACCGGGCAGGGCCAGGAGAAGATCGCCGAGCTGATGGAGGCGCTGCCGTATAGCTCCGGCCTGACCGACTTCCGCCACCAGGCCGAGCCGCTGCCGCCGGCCGGCATCGCGGCCAGCGCGGGCACCCCGGACGGGTCATCGCGGGGCGCGCGGGAGACCCCGCGATGAGCACCGAGACCGCCCTGTCCCCGGCCCCGGCGCCGGGAGCGGGAAACGGCGACGCGCCGCACCTGACTTTGGAGATCTCCGGGATGACGTGCGCCTCATGCGTGCGGCGGGTCGAGCGGGCCCTGGCGGGCGTCCCGGGCGTCGCCGGGGCCACGGTGAACCTGGCGGCCGAGTCCGCAGACGTCACGCTCGGCGGGCTGGCCGAGCCGGGCGCGCTGATCGCCGCGGTGCAGGACGCCGGCTACCAGGCGGCGGTCCCGGCCGTGGTCCGCGCGGACGACGTGGCCCGGCGGCGGGCCACGCAAGCGGCCGAGCTGCGCCGGCGCCGGGTGCAGCTGGGCGCCGGCGCGGCCCTGTCCGCCGGCGTCCTGGCCGTCGCCTACGGCTTCGCCGCAGCGGCGTGGTCCGGGTGGGCACAGCTGGCACTGACGCTGCCGGTCTACCTCTGGGTGGGGTCCCTGTTCCACCGCGGCGCGCTGGAGGCCGCGCGGCACCGCACCACCAACATGGACACCCTGGTCTCGCTCGGCACCACGGTCGCCTTCGGCTACTCGGCGATCGCCACGATCGCCCTGCCGGGCCGGCCCACCTACTACGACGTGGCCGCGCTGATCATCACGCTGATCGCGGTGGGCAAGTACCTGGAGCTGGCCGGCCGCGCCCGCGCCGGGGCGGCGATCGAGGCGCTGGCCGAGCTGCAGCCCCGGACCGCGCATCTGATGGCCCGCGCCTCCGCTGGCCAGCTCGGCGACCCGGCGGCCGCGATCGACGTCCCGGCCGAGACGCTGCGCCCCGGCGACATCGTCCTGGTGCGCCCGGGCGAGGCTATCCCCGCCGACGGCGAGCTGGCTGAGGGTGCCGGCAGCGTGGATGAGTCGATGCTGACCGGCGAGCCCATGCCGGCTGGCAAGCAGCCCGGCGACGAGCTGACCGCCGGGACCGTCAACGGCCCCGCGCCGCTGGTGCTCACCGTCGCGCGCACCGGTGCGGAAACGGTACTCGGCCAGATCATGGCCCTCGTCGATGCCGCGCAAAGCCAGAAGTCAAAGTCGCAGCGGCTCGCCGACCGCATCTCGGCGGTGTTCGTCCCGGTCATCCTGGCGATGGCCGCCGCCACCCTGGCGGGCTGGCTGCTGGCCGGCGCCGGCGTCGTGACGGCGCTGATCACCGCCGTTGCCGTCCTGGTAGTCGCCTGCCCCTGCGCGCTCGGGCTGGCCACGCCGGTCGCCGTGATGGCCGGCACCGGCCGGGGCGCCCAGCTCGGGCTGCTCATCCGCGGCGGCGAGAGCCTGGAGCGCATCCACGGGCTGGCCACCGTGGTGCTGGACAAGACCGGCACGCTGACCGTCGGCCATCCCGCGGTCGTGCACTTGATGCCACTGGACGGCAGCGACGGCCTCGAGGCGCTGGCGCTGGCCGCCGGGACGGAGGCGGCCTCCGAGCATCCCCTGGCCCGCGCGGTGGCCGCAGCCGCCGCCGACAGGGGGGTCACCCCCGTGCCGGCTGGCGAGGTCGAGGCCGTGGCCGGGCGCGGCGTGGCCGCGACGGCCGGCGGGCGGCGGGTTCAGGCCGGGTCACTGGCCTGGCTCTCCGAGACCGGCGTCGACACCTCTGCCGCAGGCCGGCTGGCCGCCGGGCTAGCCGAAGCTGCCCAGACCCCGGTCGCCGTCGCCGTCGACGGCTGCCTCCGGTTGGTGCTCGGTGTCGCCGACGCGCTGCGCCCCGACAGCCCGCAAGGCATCGCCCGGCTCCGCGGGCTCGGGCTGGAGACGGTGCTGGCCACCGGGGATACGCAGGCGGCCGCCGCCGCCGCCCGCGCCGCCGGCATCGGCACCGTCCGCGCCGGGCTGCTGCCGAAAGACAAGTCCGCGCTCGTGCAGGAACTGCGGCGCGAGCGCGGCCCCGTCGCCATGGTCGGCGACGGCATCAACGACGCGCCCGCCCTGGCCGCGGCCGACATCGGCATCGCGGTCGCCACCGGGACCGGCGCGGCCATGGCCGCCGCCGACATCACCCTGGTCCACGGCGGCGTCGGCGCCGTCGCCGACGCCGTGCTGCTGGCCCGCGCCACCCGGCGTATCATCCGGCAGAACCTCGGCTGGGCCTTCGGGTACAACCTGGTGCTGGTACCGCTGGCCGCCACCGGCATCCTGCCGCCCGTACTCGCCGCCGTCGCGATGGCCACCAGCTCGGTCACGGTGGTCGGCAACGCGCTGCGGCTGCGCCGCTTCGGCAAGACGGGCGGGAAAGCATTCCCGCCGCCGCACCGCACCGCGGCGCAGCCACGCCGACGCCACGGGAACCCGCCACGGAAGGAGCCAGCATATGAACCCGGCCACCATCGAGCTGACCGCGCCAGACATTTCCTGCGAGAAATGTAAGACCAACATCGAGGGCGACCTCGCGGGCGAGCCCGGTATCGAGGAAGTCACCGTGGACATCGACACAAGGCGCGTACGCATCGCCTACGACCAGGAGCGAACCAGCCCCGGGCAGCTGCGCGCCAGGCTCGGCGAGATCGGATACCCAGCCGCCCCCTGAGCGGCTAGCCGATCCTCACCCGCCGAACTCGAACGGGGCTTCGCCCCGTCGGTGCGACGACTGCGCCCATGACCGCGCGCTGGCCGGCGTACCCGGCCCGGCCCATGCGACCTGGCGAGATCAGGCATCAGGGTCTGAGGGGGAACACGCCGTCCGTTCGGCAAAGAGATCTTTCAAAACCACGTTGCCGAACGGAAGCGTGGTGACTGCCCCAGCCATACGCGGGTGCCAGGACGGGTGAGCCGGTCTCTTTTGTACTACGCGATCGTAGTTATACTATGTCTGCGTAGTAGGAGAGTTCCCGGCGCTCGCCGGGACCCGAGGGAGGAGGCTGCCGTGATGTTCGACGTCGTGATCGCCGGCGCCGGGCCGGCCGGGATGAACGCCGGGCTGGTGCTTGGCCGGGTGCGGCGGCAGGTGCTGCTGGCTGACGCGGGGGCGCCGCGCAACAGTAGTTCCCGTTCAATGCACGGGATGTTGTCCAGGGACGGTGCCGACCCGGCGGAGGTGCGCCGGGTCGCCCGCGCCGAACTTGGCGGCTATCCCAGCGTGCAGGTCCGCGATGTCGCGGTCGTCTCAGCCGCGTCGTCAGGGGAGGGGTTCGAGGTCACGCTCGCCGACGGCACCACGGCGTTGGCACGCAGGCTGCTGCTGGCCACCGGGGTGACCGATGAGCTGCCGCCCGTCGAAGGCCTGGCCAAAGCCGCTGGCGCAGGTCGTAATGGCCGCCGGGCTTGGCGCCCGCGCCGCGGTCGTCATCGACCAGGAGCTACTGTTCGGTGATGTGTTCGGTCAGCACGTTGGGCCGGCGGAGGCAGGTGCGGAGACAGGGCCTGGCGTATCCTTACCTACGACAGGCAAGTAGTCGCTGATGGCATGGTCGTCTGGGGGGTCGCCGATGGCGCTTGGGTCGCTGGAGAGCCAGGTCATGGCCGCGTTGTGGGAGGCGGGCCGCCCGCTGACCGTACGCGAGGTGCTGGACGCCCTCAACCGCGACCGCTCGCCCCAGCTCGCCTATACCACCGTGCTGACCGTCCTGCAGCGTCTGGCCGGGAAGGGCGCCCTGGCCCGGTCGGAGCGCGGGCGGGGCCACGCCTACGCGCCGACGGTGGCCGACGAGGCCGGACTCGCCGTGGCCGACGTGCTGCGCACCTACGGCGACGCCGCGGTCGCCCGGTTCGCCGAAGCCGCGGCTACCGATCCGGATCTGCGGGAGCGGCTCCGCAAGCTCGCGGCCGAGGGGACAGCGGCCGAGGGGACATGAGCGCGCCAGCCGGTATCAGCCAGCCCGTCAGCACGCCGGCTGGTTCCAGCCGGGACGTGAGCGCGCCGGCCGCGCGGCCCCCGGACACCGGCAACCGGGCGTTCTGGCTGATGGCCGGGCTCGCCGTAGTCAGCCGGCTGGTGATCATGCTCGGCGCGTGCTGCCTCGCCATGATTATGGTCATGCGGGTGTCGGCGGGCGGGATCGGCGCGCTGTGGGCGTCCCGGCCCAGCCTCCTTCCCGGCGCGGCGTTGCTGGCCATCACCGGAGCGGGGCTGGTGCGCGGGACCTGGTCGCTGGCCCGCTCGGCCCGGCACACCGCGGCGTTCACCCGACAGATCCGCCGCCGGCGATCCGGGGTACCGGCCCGGCTGGCGGAGATAGCGGGGCGGGCAGGGATCGCGGGCGGCCGGCTGGTCGCGATTGAGGCCGCCGCGCCGTTCGCCCTGACCTTCGGCGTCCTGCGGCCCCGCGTTCTGGTCAGCACAGGCCTCGCCGGGACCCTGACCGGCAGCGAACTGGCCGCGGTGCTGGCGCACGAGCGGGAGCATGTCCGCGGCCGGGACCCGCTCAAGTCCGTCGTGGCGCGCGTCCTGCCGGCCCGTTACTTCTACGTCCCGTACCTGGCCCGGCTCCAGGCCCGTTACACCGCCGGCCGGGAGCTGGCGGCCGACCGCGCCGCGCTCGCCGCCTGCGGCCGTGCCCCGCTGGCGGGCGCGCTGCTCACGGTCGCCGAAGGGCCGGCCTGGGCAGCCGCCGCGCCCTCGGCCGCGATGGCCGGCCAGGCGCTGCTGGATGCCCGCGTCAGCCAACTGGAGACCGGCACCGAGCCTCCGGTTCTGCCCGCGGGCCGGCGGGTAATCGCGGCCAGCCTCGCCGCGGCCGCGCTGACGGTGGCGGTGCTCGCCTGGTCGGCTATGCTCATCGCGCACTACATGCCGATGTGCGCATCCGTCCTGGCCTGAGTGCAAGGCGACGATCCTGAGGGCAGGTAATCCGACGCCGCTGTTCCCATGGCGGAACATCGCACTGGCGAGTTCACTGGCAGCCATTGTGGGCGTCCTATTTGCCCGGGCTCTGACGTAAAGGGCAAATAGTGACGCAATGGCCAAGATAGCCTGACGATTCTATAAAGGACGCGCAGTCGATCATGGGAGCCAGGTACGGCTGGATCGTAGCCGTCCACTGGGTCGGCGCTGAGGGTGCCGGCCCTCACGGCAGGTAGTGAGGGGGGTGCCGTGAGGGCCGGCGGCTCCGGGTCACGCGGTACCCGGAGGCTTCAGCCGGCGAGGCCGGGCCTAAGCCGGCGGCTCCGGTGTCCGAAGTGATTGCGGCGTCCATCTGGCCTCAGAAATCCCAGTAGCCCAGGCGGTAACAACTATCCCGGCCCTTCGCCATCATTTCCGAGCCTCCCCGCACCCTGGCGCATCTGACGCACTCGACCTGCGGTGGCTGGACGTGTGGACCGCACCGCGGGCGCCCTCGTAGCGCGCGAACCCACTATGAAAGGACCGTCTCTATGCGATCTAGATTTTTTCTGGATGACTAGAATAAATCACTGTAACCTTAATGAGAAGCTCCGGCCCTGAGGGGGGCGGGACCTTCGGGTCTCTTGGGGTGATCTGGCGAGCGGAAGGTCGGCGAAGCCGTGGTGTTGCGCGTCGGCGTGCTTGGTCCCGTAGCGGCCTGGTATGGCGACCAGGAACTACCGGTAGGGCAGCCTCGACAGCAAGCTGTGCTTGGCATCCTAGCGATGCGGGCGAATCGGGTGATATCCCGGGGTGAACTTGTTGACGCCGTCTGGGGGCAGGATCCCCCGGCCAGCGCCGAGGGCGGCATCTACACATATGTGGCCGGCCTGCGCCGGGTCATCGAACCCAACCGGTCGCTGCGCGGTCCGGGCCGGGTCCTGGTCTCGTCCGGGGCCGGCTACGTGCTCCACCTGGTGCCGGGCCAGCCGGACGCCGTCGCCTTCGAGCAGGACCTGGGCCGGGCCCGCCAGCTGCGCAAGGTCGGCGACCCGGCCGGCGCGGCGGCCGCGCTCAACTCGGCGCTGTCGCTGTGGCGGGGCATCGCGTTCGCCGGGGTGCCCGGGCCGTTCGCGGAGACCGAGCGAGTCCGGCTCGGCGAGCTGCGTTCCGCGGCCGCCGAAGAGCGCGCCGGCGTGCTGATGTCGCTCGGCAGGCACGAGGAGGTCGTGCCCGACCTGACCGCCATGGTGGCGGAGCACCCGCTGCGTGAGCGGATGCGCGGGCTGCTGATGATCGCGCTGTACCGCTGCGGGCGGCAGGCCGAGGCGCTGCGGGTGTTCCAGGACGGCCGGCGGGTGCTCGCCGAGGAACTGGGCATCGATCCTGGCGGCGACCTGTCCCGCATCCACCAGCAGGTGCTGACCATGGACTCCGCGCTGGCCGCCCCGGACGGCCCGGCCGTGGTGACGCAAATGAAGGGGGATGGGGACGCGACCGGGGCCGGATTCGCGCTCGACGGCGGGCAGCGGCGCCCCCGCCCCGAGGACAGGGTCACGCCGGTGCCGGCTCAGCTGCCGCTCGACGCGCCGGGCTTCTCCGGCCGCCGCGAAGAGCTCAGCCTGCTGCAGGCGGTGCTGCCCCCGAAGTCCGCCGGGGCCGGCGAGGCCGCCGGGGCCGGCAGGGCCAGTGAGGCCGGCGGGGCCAGTGAGGCCAGTGAGGCCGCCGGGGCCAGTGAGGCCGGCGAGCCGGGGCCCGACCAGACGGCACTGATCCAGACGGCACTGATCCAGACGGCACCGATCCAGACGGTGCCGATCGTGGTCATCTCGGGCACGGCGGGGACGGGGAAGACCGCGCTCGCCGTCCGGTTCGGCCGTCAGGTCGCCAAACGGTTCCCCGGTGGCCAGCTCTTCGTCAACCTGCGCGGCCTGGATCCGGCCACCCCGCCGATGGAGCCAGCCGAGGCGCTCCGGTTCTTCCTCGACGCGCTGGGCGTGCCGCCGCACCGGATCCCGGGCGACATCGAGGGCCGGTCCGCCCTGTTCCGCAGCCTGCTGGACGGCAAGCAGATGCTGATCGTCCTGGACAACGCGCGCAACGGGGCTCAGGTCCGGCCGCTGCTGCCCGGCGCGCCGGGCTCCCTGGTCATGGTGACCAGCCGCAACGAGATGACCGGGCTGGTGGCCGCCGAGGGCGCGGTGCCGCTCACGCTCGACGTGCTCAGCGACGCCGAAGCGCACGAGATGCTCGCCCGTCGGCTCGGCCAGGACCGGGTCGCGGCCGAACCACAGGCGGCCGAGGAGATCATCTCCTCGTGCGCCCGCCTCCCGCTGGCCCTGGGCATCGCGGTCGGCCGCGCGGCAGGCCGGCCCAAGCGCCCGCTGACCGGGCTGGCCGCCGAACTGCGCGGCGCCCGGGGCAGGCTGGACGCGCTCGAGGCGGACGACGCGGTGACCAACGTGCGGGCCGTGCTCTCCTGGTCCTACGACCAGCTCTCCGAGCCCGCGGCGCGGATGTTCCGCCTGCTCGGCGTGCATCCCGGCCCGGACATCTCGCTGTCGGCGGCGGCCAGCCTGGCCGGGATGGCCCGCGCCGATGCGGGCGCCGCGCTGCGCGAGCTGACCAGGACCCACATGGTGGCCGAGTACCTGCCCGCCCGGTACACCTTCCACGACCTGCTCCGCGCCTACGCGGCCGACCAGGCCGAACGGCACGACCCGGAGCCCGGGCGCCGGGTCGCGGTGCACCGGGTGCTCGACCATTACCTGCACACGGCGATGGCGGCCTCGCTCCGGTTCAGTCCCGGCCGGTCCGCGCTGCAGCTGGCCGACCCGCAGCCGGGCGTGCTGCCCGCCGACGTGGCCGACAAGGACCAGGCCATGGCCTGGTTCGAGGCGGAGGTCCCGGTGCTGCTCGCGCTGGTCGCCTTCGCCGACGCCAACGGCTTCGACACCCACGCCTGGCAGATCCCCTGGACGCTCGGCCCGTTCTTCAGCCGGCGCGGCCGGTGGCGGGATTACGCCGCCACCCAGCGGACCGCGCTGGCCGCGGCTGGGCGGCTGGACGAGCCCTTGGCCCTGGCGCACGCACACTACCTGCTCGGCCACGCGCAGGCGGAGATGGACGACTACGCGGCGGCCGACCCGAACGTCCGGCAGGCCCTCGACATGTTCCGCAAACTCGGCGACCGGGCCAACGAGGCCGTGGTGCTCAACGGCCTGGCCGCCATGCTGGAGAAGCAGGAACGCTACACCGAGGCGCTGGCCGTCGCGCTGGACGCGCTGCGCATGCTCAAGGCCGTCGGGCACTGGTGGACGCAGGCCATCCTGGAGAACGGGGTCGGCTGGCTGTACGCCCACCTGGGCCAGTACGACCAGGCCCTGACCCACTGCCAGCGGGCGCTGAGCCTGCACCGCGATTCGGGTCACCGCGGCGGCGCCGCCGACACCCTGGACAGCCTCGCCTACGTGTACCTGCACCTGGGGGACATCACCCAGGCCAAGGCGCACTACACCAAGGCCATCGAGGCCTACCGCGAGATCGGCGCGCCGTTCGGCGAGGGCAACTCGCTGGCCGGGCTCGGCGACGCCCTGCTGGCCGAGGGCGACCCGGGCGGCGCCGGCGCGGCCTGGCGCGAGGCCGCCGCCATCCTCGACCGGCTCCCGCACCCGCTCGCGGACGAGGTCCGGGCCAGGCTCCACGACCTCCCGGCGGACGCCGGCCCATCCGATGCGAGCCAGCTGACCGGGGCAGCCACTGCGGCTCGTTAGGTATATATAAAGGAAGCGGCTACGGGGACGAACCCTGTCCACCTGCGGGACCTGGGCAAATAATGCGAAAGGTGCAGAATCTGGTGACGACGAGGGCGCTGCTGCTCGAGAACATCCACCCCGACGCGTCGGCGCGGCTGGCCAAGGAGGGCTATCAGGTCGACACGCTGCCGCGCGCGCTCGGCGAAGACGAGCTCATCGAGGCCATCGGCGACGTGAGCCTGCTCGGCATCAGATCGGGAACGCAGATCACAGAGCGCGTACTAGAAGCGGCGCCGCACCTGGTGGCGGTCGGCGCCTTCTGCATCGGCGTCAACCAGATCGACCTGGCCGCCGCGAGCAGGCGAGGCGTCGCGGTGTTCAACGCGCCGTTCTCCAACACCCGCAGCGTGGTCGAGCTCGCGCTGGCCGAGATCATCGCCATGGCCCGGCGGCTGCCGGAGAAGAACACCCAGATGCACGCGGGCCAGTGGGACAAGTCCGCGGCCGGCAGCCACGAGGTGCGCGGCCGCAAGCTCGGCATCGTCGGCTACGGCAACATCGGCACCCAGCTGTCGGTGCTGGCGGAGAACCTCGGCATGTCCGTCTGCTTCTACGACATCGCCGACAAGCTGGCGCTCGGCAACGCGCGGCGCTGCTCGACCCTGACCGAGCTGCTCGAGTCGGTGGAGGCCGTCACCCTGCACGTGGACGGACGGGACGGCAACCGCGGCTTCTTCGGCGCGGCCGAGTTCGCCGCGATGCGGCCGCGGTCGCTGTTCCTGAACCTGTCCCGCGGCTTCGTGGTGGACCACGCGGCGCTGCGCCGCAACATCGAATCCGGGCACATCGCCGGGGCGGCCGTCGACGTCTTCCCGCAGGAGCCGAAGGGCCGCGGCGACGAGTTCGTCTCCGAGCTGCGCGGGCTGCCGAACGTCATCCTCACCCCGCACATCGGCGGCTCGACCGAGGAGGCCCAGCAGGACATCGGCGAGTTCGTCGCGAACAAGCTGGCCGAGTACATGGCCTCGGGTGCCACCTCGCTCAGCGTGAACCTGCCGGGCATCGCGCTGCCGGCCACCAGCGGCACGCACCGCCTGGTGCACCTGCACCGGAACGTGCCCGGCGTGCTGGCCTCGATCAACCGGGTGCTGGCCGAGCACGGCGTCAACGTCGAGGGCCAGCTGCTGCGGACCAAGGACGAGTTCGGCTACGTGCTGACCGACATCGGCTCTGAGTACAGCGAGGACGTGCTGGCCGAGCTGCGCGCGATGCCGGTCACCATCCGGCTGCGCACCCTCCCCTCGCCGTAGGAACTCTTGCCGTAGGAACTCTTGCCGTAGGAACTCTTGCCGTAGGAACTCTTTACAGAGGCGTCACGTAGGCGCCGGAAATGCCGCCGTCGACCAGGAACGTGGAGGCGGTGATGAACGAGGCGTCGTCGCTGGCCAGGAACGCGACCGCGGCGGCGATCTCGTCCGCCTCGGCGAACCGGCCCATCGGCACGTGCACCAGGCGGCGCTGCGCCCGCTCCGGGTCGGCCGCGAACAGCTCGCGCAGCAGCGGCGTGTTCACCGGCCCCGGGCACAGCGCGTTGACCCGGATCCCCTCGCGGGCGAACTGCACGCCGAGCTCACGGGATAGCGCGAGCACGCCGCCCTTGGACGCGGTGTAGGAGACCTGCGAGGTGGCCGAACCCATCACGGCGACGAACGAGGCGGTGTTCACGATCGCCCCCTTGCCCTGCGCCCGCATGTAGCCGATCGCTTCCTTGCAGCACAGGTACACCGAGGTCAGGTTGACCTCCTGGACGCGGCGCCAGGATTCGAGCGAGGTGTCCAGGATCGAGTCGTCGCCGGGCGGGGAGATGCCGGCGTTGTTAAACGCCACGTCGACCGAGCCGTAGGTGCCGTGCGCCGCGCGGAAGGCCGCGGCCACGTCGGCTTCGGACGTCACGTCGGCGTGCACGAAAAGCCCGCCCGTCTCCGCCGCGGCCTTCTCGCCGGCCGCGTCGTCGATGTCGACCGCCACCACGTGCGCGCCGTCCGCCGCGAACCGCCGCGCGGCGGCCAGCCCGATCCCGCTGCCCGCGCCGGTGATGACGACGGTCCTGCCGTCGAATCTCATCTGCTCACTCTTCCGTCGAGATGAAGACGTTCTTGGTCTCGGTGAACGCGTCCGGGGCGTCCGGGCCGAGCTCGCGGCCGAGGCCGGACTGCTTGAAGCCGCCGAACGGCGTCCAGTACCGCACCGAGGAATGCGAGTTCACCGACAGGTTCCCGCTTTCCACCGCCCGGGACACCCGGATCGCCCGGCCCACGTCGCGGGTCCAGATCGAGCCGGAGAGCCCGTACGGCGTGTCGTTGGCGATCGCGACCGCCTCCGCCTCGTCGGAGAACGGGGTCACGGTCACCACCGGCCCGAACACCTCCTCGGTGTAGGCCGGGTCATCGGGCCGCACCGGGGCGAGCACGGTCGGCGGGAACCAGAACCCCGGCCCGTCGGGCGCGTGGCCGCGGATCGCGACGGGTGCGCCGGAAGGCACGTAGGCGGCGACGTGCGCGCGGTGCGCCGCCGAGATCAGCGGTCCCATCTCGGTCGCTGCCGAGGCGGGGTCGCCCACCGCGACGCCCTGCACCGCGGGCTCGAGCAGCTCCATGAACCGGTCAAGGACCGAGCGCTGGACCAGGATCCGGGACCGGGCGCAGCAGTCCTGCCCGGCGTTGTCGAACACCGCGTACGGAGCGGTCGCCGCGGCCCGCTCCAGGTCCGCGTCGGCGAAGATGATGTTGGCGCTCTTGCCGCCGAGCTCCAGGGTGAGCCGCTTGATATGGCGCGCGCAGCCCGCCATGATCTGCTGGCCCACCTCGGTCGACCCGGTGAAAACGATCTTGCGCACCAAGGGATGGTCGACCAGCCGCTGCCCGACCACGCTGCCCTTGCCCGCCAGCACCTGGAACACGCCCTCGGGCAGGCCCGCCTCCAGCGCCAGCTCGCCGATCCGCATCGCGGTCAGCGGGGTCGCCTCGGCGGGCTTCGCCACGACGGCACAACCCGCGGCCAGCGCGGGCGCCATGCCCCAGGACAGGATCGGCATCGGGAAGTTCCACGGCACGATGAGGCCGACCACGCCGACCGGCTCGTGGAAGGTGACGTTCAGCCCGCCGGGCACCGGGATCTGCTTGCCGGTCAGCCTCTCCGGCGCCGCCGCGTAGTACAGCAGCACGTCGCGGACGTGCCCGGCCTCCCAGCGGGACTGCCCGACCGGGTGGCCGGAACCCGCCACCTCGAGCCCGGCCAGTTCCTCGGAAGCAGCGTCGACGGCCGCGGCGAACGAACGCAGCAGCCGGGCGCGATCCCCGGGCGCCACGGCGCGCCAGGCACCCTGGGCGGCGGCCGCCCGGGCAATGGCGGCATCAGTGTCCTCCAAAGAGGCCTGGGTCACCGTGGTGACCGGCTCCTCGGTGGCGGGGTTGAGCACGGTGAACACAGACATTCGCGAAAACCCCTTACAGGCGTTCGAAGCAGCGCCGCAGCTCCCAGTCGGTCACCGCGGCGTCGAAGGCGGCCAGTTCGACCTTGGCGTAGTTGGCGTAGTGTTCCACCACCTCGGCGCCGAACGACTCCCGGGCCAGCTCGCTCTTCTCCCACAGGTCCAGGGCGTCATGCAGGGTGTGCGGGACGCGCGCGGAGGTGTCGGCGTAGGCGTTGCCGGTCATCGGCGGCTCGAGCGGCAGCTCGTTGTCGATGCCGTGCAGGCCGGCCGCGATCATCGCGGCCACGGCCAGGTACGGGTTCACGTCACCGCCGGGGACGCGGTTCTCCACCCGCAGCGAGGGGCCGTGGCCGACCAGCCGCAGCGCGCAGGTGCGGTTGTCCGGTCCCCAACGGACCGAGGTGGGGGCGAAGCTGCCCGGCACGTAGCGCTTGTAGGAATTGATGTTCGGCGCGTAGCACAGGGCGAGTTCGCGCATCGCGGCGAGCTGGCCGGCCAGGAAGTGCTCGCCGAGCTTGGACAGCCCGTAATCCCCGTCCCCGGCCATCACCGGCGCCCCGTCCGAGGTGCCGCGCAAGGACAGGTGGATATGACAGGAGTTGCCCTCGCGGGCGTTCGGCTTGGCCATGAACGTGATGCTGGTGCCGTCCTGGGCCGCGATCTCCTTCGCCCCGGTCTTGTAGATCGAGTGGTTGTCGCAGGTGGCCACCGCCTCGGCGTAGCGGAACGCGATCTCGTGCTGGCCGAGGTTGCATTCGCCCTTCGCCGATTCCACATACAGGCCGGCCCCGGCCATCTGGTTGCGGATCCGGCGCAGCAGCGGCTCGATCCGGGACGTGCCCAGGATGGAGTAGTCCACGTTGTACTGGTTGGCCGGGATCAGGTCGCGGTAGTCCTTGGCCGCGGCCTGCTCGTAGGTGTCGGTGTAGACGATGAACTCGAGCTCGGTCCCGGCCATCGCGGTCCAGCCGCGCTCGGCCAGCCTCGCCGTCTGCGCCGCCAGGAGCGTGCTCATGTCCGGCGCCATCACGAAGTCGCCGTAGCCGCGGTCCCAGGACGACATGGCGTACCCGTCCACCGTGTTCATGTCCACGTCCACGGCGAGCAGGTAGTTGCAGCCCTCGGAGTAGTGTTCGGCCACCTCCGCCATGAAGAACTCCGCCGACAGCCGCTTGCCCGCCAGGCGGCCCTGCATGTCGGTGAAGGCGAGCACGACGGTGTCGATCTCGCCCTCGTCGACCGCGACCCGCAGCTGCTCCAGGGTCAGCAGGCCGCGCCGCCGATCACCGGCATGGCGGCCTTGGTCCGCTGTCATCAGGAGGAAAGCTCCTGCTCGATCGCGGCCAGTTCCTCCGCCGAGCCCTGGACCTTGGGCCCGGTGAACCAGTTCTTCGCCGAGACCAGCCAGTAGATGCCGGCGAAGCCGAGCACCACGACCACGGCCACGACGGTGTAGTTGAAGTTGACCCAGTGGATCGGGCTCGCGGTGGGCAGCATGAACAAGATGGTGATGAAGACCACCCAGATGACCGCGATCCAGCCGATCAGGTAGCTCCACCGGCCCAGGTGCCAGGGCCCGCGCTTGAAGCTCTCGCCCTGCCGCAGCCGCAGGAACGTGGGTATCACGTAGGCGATGTACAGGCCGATGACCGCGATCGAGGTGACCGCGGCGTAGGCCGCGCCGTTCCACAGGTACGGCAAACCCAGGATCAGCGCCCCGGCCGCCGCCAGCCAGATCGCGTTGGTCGGCGTCCTGGTCCGCTTGTTCACCCGGTGCCAGAAGTTCGAGCCGGGCAGCGCGCCGTCCCGGGAGAACGCGTAGATCATCCGCGAGTTCGCGGTGACCGAGGACATCCCGCAGAACAGCTGGGCGCCGATGGCCACGAGCAGCAGCAGCTTGGCCCCGGTATCCCCGATCGCGGTGGCCCAGACCTGGGCCGGCGGCACCAGCGCGCCGGTGTAGTCCGCGTAGTGCGCGGGCTGGATCGCGAACGTGACGCCGATCAGCAGCACCCAGCCGGCGATCAGCGAGACCACGATCGACATCACGATGCCGCGCGGGCCGCTGCGCGAGGCGTTGTGCGTCTCCTCGGTCATGTGCGCCGACGCGTCGTAGCCGGTGAAGGTGTACTGGGCTAGCAGCAGGCCGAGCAGCAGCACGTAGAACGTGCTGTGCCAGCCGGTGTTGTTGACGATATTGGTGAACACGTAACTGGCCGACGCGTGCTTGGAGGGCACGAAGGCGAGCACCGCCACGATGATCAGTACGCCGAGGATGTGCCACCAGACGCTAATGTCATTCAGCAGCGCGACCAGCCGGATGCCGAACTGGTTCATCACCCCGTGCACGAACAGCACGGCCGCGAAGATAAGGATCGTGACCCAGTGCGCCGTGCTGACGCCCCAGACCAGGTTCAGCAGCGCGTTGATGAAGAACGCGGCGCCGAAGTCGATGCCCGCGGTCACCGCGACCTGGCCGAGGAAGTTGAACCAGCCGGTGAACCAGGACCAGGCCGGGCCGTTCGTGCGGGCCAGCTTGGCCGACCAGTAGTAGAGGCCGCCGGCGGTGGGGAAGCTGGAGCAGACCTCGGCCATGGCCAGCCCGACCGTCAGCGTGAACAGGCCGACGATGGGCCAGCCCCAGACGATGATCGCGGGGCCGCCGGTGTTCATGCCGTACCCGTACAGGGTCAGGCAGCCGGACAAGATCGAGATGATCGTGAACGACACGGCGAAGTTCGAGAATCCGGACATCCGCCGGCGAAGCTCCTGAGCGTAGCCAA
>WNGQ01001792.1_pt1 | contig 21934 bp, 25 predicted proteins | sample 5407661 | NCBI WGS metagenome assembly WNGQ01 (sample SAMN13153382, study PRJNA577476) | soil metagenome | isolation source: 60 cm soil or saprolite under Garry oak tree replicate 2 | place: USA:California | collected 2016-06-15 | reverse complement strand
ACTGACTCATCCTGCGGAGTTGTCGCTGCCTTACCAACCTCAAAGTTGCCCTCTTCATCGACAATGAAAGTATCGGTCATCGTCCCGCCAGCATCAATACCGAGCACTAATGGCCCGCGAGCACCACTAGTCATATTCGTACCTCCTCGCTCGGCGGCGTGCTTTGCCGCCTGACTATCTACAGTCCGCCTTTCCATTCAATTCTGCCTGACAAGTTGGAACAATTCAATAGATGTGGTACACAGATAATGTTTCGTAGCTGTGCATGATGCACAGCTATCAGATGGTAATAGGTTCGAAACAACTGGTATGGAGGAGTTAATGAGGTCAGGCTGGCTTTTAAGGGCTAGGCACAACATACCAGGGAGGGCCTCTGGGCTTGCTTTCTTTAAAGAAACCTGCAGATCAGATTATTTAATTGAGAGCAGATAGCTTTATTGCCGACTGGAGATCCACAATTTTCAGCGCTAGCTGCAGTTGAAAACGCGTCTCGGCATCGTTGAGATCAACCTGGGCAATCTCCTCGATGCGCTGCAGTTTGTAGCGTACGCTATTGCGATGCAAGTGGAGAACCTCGGCCGCCGTCTTGATTTCGCCGCTGCTTGCTAAGTAAGCCTGTAAACAGGCTATCAGATCACTACCGTGCTTCTGGTCGTAATCCTTCAAACGCCCTAGTCGATCAGAGGCAAACCGAATCAGTTCTGGTCCGAGTGCTTCGCATTGAAGGAGAATACGATAAAGACCCAGGCGCTCCACAAAGATAGGACCGCCATGCCATTGCATGGCTCGACCAAACTTGAGGAATCGTTTGACCTCTGCATAAGCAGCTGGAACCTCGCGTACACTGAGGCAGACTTGGCTCACGCCTACACAGACCAGCGCACCGGGAAATTCGTGCTCGGCTCTACTGTGTAAGCGGCGGCCAACTTCGAAGATGGGATTCAGATCGTCTGGATTCACCTCCACTAATGCCACTACCTGGATACCACTGGCCCAGATAAGCCGTTGTGGCGTTCTTGGTGCCAAAGAGGCCCGCATCAGATCGTACAAGTTCTGTTTGCTACGCTGTAGCATCTCTTCTCGCTCTCCAAGCTTGACCAGATGCTCGAAGTCATCAATACCAACCATGAGGAGTATATGAGGATGGAGCAAATCGTACCCTAAAAACCTGGATCTGCGGATTATATCTTCCTCGTTCTCGAATCTTCCTGTCAAAATATCTCCTAGCAGGTCTCCTTGAAGTCGGCGCTCTGTCTCCATGATGGCCCGTTCCCGCATCAACACTAGGGCTACGACAGTAGCGGCTCCTTGTACTGCAAGCACGTCCAGCTCACTAAGGACGCGGAGCACTTGTGGGACTGAGAGTACTGCCAAGGTCTCATTTCCCACAATCACCGGTGCCACCAGGCGCACTTGCTCTTCACCTGGAATCGTGAGCAAGCGAGCATGACGGTCAAGCCGGAACAACTCGCCAACCAGCCGGGCGGAATCCCGACTTCTCTGGGCCAGTTGGACGAGGGCCACTGGTTCAGGATCCGACCAGCCACGGGGTCTTGCAGAACTCAGCATGGTACCATGTCGATCTTCTATGAGGACTGGATTATCCAGCAGAGCCGCGATGGCTGCGGTCAGCGATGGAAGTCTCTCACCCCTTAGTACCAAATCCGTCAACTTTTCCTGAACGTCCCTCAGCCGCGCTATACTTTCGAGGGAGCGACGCAGTTCCTCGAGAGCCCTTTCGGTTCTACGCTGCAGTTCAGCGTTCCGAATGGCAGAGCCAATCACGAGCGCCAACCGAGCTAAAAGCTTTTCATCAGCTTTGCTAAAAGGTAGCCTGTACCGCTGAGCAACAAAGAGGAACCCTCCAACTTCGCCACCAACCAGTGGAACTGCCAGTATCTCCAACAGTCCATGAGCAGAGAGGATTTCCTGCCAGGAACTGTGCAAGTTGTGAACGTAGCCATCATCCAGGTTCAGGTTTACTGCTTGCTGTCCAAGGAGCGTCTCTCTCCAGAAAGTCGCTGGTAGCATATGGCTAGGAATGTACTGACCCGCCTCACGGTCATACACGCGACTGGTACCCGAATCCAGATAGGCTCCGGCAACGTTAGCGCCCAGTAAGGAAACTGCCGTTGGCAGTGCCAGAGATAAGATGTCTTCAGGATTCAAAAGAGAAACCAGCTTCAAGGACAGGTGGTAAAGAGTATCTGCTTCTTGTTCGCTGCAGCGAACGGCACGGAATAATCTGGCATTATCAATCAAAGTAGCTAGATGATCGGCTACTTTTTCCAGCAAATGTAGTTCATGCTCCGTGAAATCTCCTTGCCGCTTGTTGGTAACATGGAGCACCCCGATAATCTGATCATCCACTCTCAGTGGCACTGTCATTACCTGTCGGGAGCCGAACAGGTCGACGTACTTCTGAATAATGTGCGCATCTCCTGGGCAGTCGTTGGAGAGGTAGGGTTGTCCGGTGGTAAACACTCGTATCGCGTTACCTCCATGGCTGAGCCGCACGCGATATTGGTCAATGATCTCTGGATTGTTCACTCCGAAAGCTGGCTTCTGCAGTACAAGCTCTTGCGCTTCCGAATCCCATAGCATAACGCCAGCTTTTTCTGCGTTAAATAAGGCGGTAACAGTTTGCACAAGGTTAGCAACCATCTGCTCAAAATCAGGCAAAGATCGAACTAACTGCACCAGCGAATCGACCGCATTTTGTTCCAGCCAGGCAGTGGGAGAAAGGGTTGAGGAAATGAGGTTGTTCTCCTGACGGGTTGGATGCTTGAGAGATCCAAGAGAATGTTGGGCTTCGGGTGCCGGAGTCAGCATCGAGAATACCTCCTGACTTTCGGTATATTGTACGTTGTACGAATGAAATCAGCAGGAGTTAATGGTTATTGAGCTCTTCTACACACTTTATAGTCTTGTTTCCATAGCATTAGCCGTAGCATTACCTTTGACTGTATAGCCCATAAGATATATTATCCAAAACAAGGTAAGTACGCAAGCACTGGCGCATTTTGTCTGCCTGTCACGCTGGTATGCTTGGGGATAATCGGACGCCCTGTGATGGCTACTTGGGACATCCGTTCACAGAATGGACGAGTTTGCTCTTGATTGCTTCATTTTTCTCGGAGCTGTGGCATTCGCAGATGAAGGGATACAAGAGCATTGCTCACATTTACTGTATCATGCAGAAGCATCTCCTGTTCATTTTCTCTGAGTGGAAGTTGACGGGAAGGAAGTTGCTTTCAAGCACTCTACAAGTACGACGGCATTCGCAACGTCCTCTCTTCCGCTATGCTGCTTCTCCGTTGAAGCGCTTAAGCCCCTCTTCGATACTCATGATGTAACCCACCCAAGACCGGAACCGAGATGATTCGATCTCCACGGTGATGTGCGAGAACGGAGCTGACTTTTCCTGCCGGAACCTGCTGCTGGATGCCTTGATGTGGTCGTGCCTCATTGAAATACTTGACGTAAGCGCGCAGGACACGATGCAACTGTTTCTCATGAAAGATGAGCACGTGATCCAGGCACTCTCGTCGCACACTGCCCAGGAAGCGTTCACAGATCGCATTGGCTCTTGGCGCGTGATAGGGCGTTTTGAGTACCTTGATGCCGCTCGTCGCTGCGACTCGAGCGAAATCGGGCCCAAACTTGCTATCATGATCACGAATGAGGTATTTGGGCGTTTGTCCATACGGAGTCGCCTCCCGCAGTTGTTGTGCTACCCAGGTATCGGTAGGAGATCGCGTCACACCGACGTGGATGACTTTCTGCGATCGCAGTTCGATGATGAAGAAGGCAAAGAGCGAGCGGAAGAAGAGGTCTGTCACTTGGAGGAAATCACAGGCCCAGATCTCCCCCACATGACGGCGCAGGAAGGTTCTCCAGTTCTGTCCTCTTGATCGAGGCGTATGTACATGCCGCATGTACTTCTGGATGGTGCGTTTGCAGACACGAATACCCAGCTTGAGCAATTCGCCCCGGATCCGTTCCGCTCCCCAGAGTCGATTGTGCTTTGCCATCTCCTTGATCAACGCAATGGTCTCTGCCGTTACCTTCGCTTGCGTCGACTTTGGCCTTGACTTCTGCTTCCAGAAGAGGCGAAAGCCCTGTCGATGCCACCTAAGAAGAGTCTCCGGCTGAACAATAACGAGAGCTTGCCTCCATGCCCGCACTGCTCTTGCCAGCAGGATCAGCAGGAGTCGATCCGTTCTCGTATATCTTGGTCGTTTGATCTGTCGTCGTAGGATAATGAGTTGTTGCCGTAAGAGGGCGTTCTCTGCAACCAGTTCGCGTTTACTTCGAGTAAGATCCATTACCGTTCCAAGCAAAAGTGAGGTATGAAGGGGCTTCGTCCATTTCAGGATGAGCCCTTGGAGCAGGTGAAAGCAAGAGGAGATCAATCGTCTCATTTGGATGAGAATACAAGACACGAATTCAGCTTCTCCTTTTCTGATTCGATGGGGTTTCCGCGACCTGAGATCATTGCAATGTATTTCGATTGTATGCTCATCTCTTGATTCTTTGCAAGCAGTAAGGTTAATTGATCCTGAAGGGCTTGCTTTCCGAACAGATGTCCCAAATAGCCATCACAGCCGGGCAAAGGCGCCGGCAACCTGCCCGTAATCGACGATTCCGGTCGTGGGAGAGTAGAGGGCCTTGATCCCTGATACGTACGGCTCGATCTCATGCAGGCGCTCCGGGCCGATCAGCTCCAGACCTGGCACGCCGTTGGCGAGCCCCTGCTGGAACAACTGCTCCAGCCTGGGAGCTCCTGCTCGTGTGTTGCCACGATGACCTTGCCGCACAGCTCGTAACGAATACCATGTTCGTCGCAAAATCTGATGAGCCTGGCTTTCCCGGCCACGCAGGCTCTCGCCTTGAGTGAGCCGGGGGTGTAGTAGACGCCAGAATGGATGACGCCGCTGTTGTGCCCTGTCTGGTGCTGCCCGATGGCCTGCTCCTTTTCAAGGACGACCAGCCGCAGGGATGGAAAGCGCGTCAGCAGTTCCATGGCAGTGGCCAGCCCAACGATCCCTGCGCCGATGATCGCGAGGTCATATCTTTTTTGTTCAGGCATGCCGGACTCCTTCCCATCTCGCGCTCACTCTTTGCTGCCCTGGCTACAGGGAACTGCGCAGCACCTCCCACGTCCCTTCGACCTTTGGTGGCGAGGGAAATACTCCGGTCAGCGCCAGGCTGTTCTTCAAGCCGTGACTGGTCAGGATGCCAACGATGCCAGCCCGGCGGCTCTCCTCTGTATCGAGAAGACCTCTCGCCAGTGCATGCCGTACCCCAGCCAGCGCGGCCGCGCTGGCTGTCTCGGCATAGATTCCCTCGTAAGAGGCCAGATCTTTCATGGCTGCCAGCATCTCCCCGTCAGTGACCGCTACCGCACCCCCGCCTGATTCCTGCATGGCTTGATAGGTGTGGTACCCGCTGACGCGATGGCTGATGGGCGGTGCCAGATTTGGCTCAATGCGTTCCAGTGCAGAGGGGACGGCCTGGTGTGTCTCCCAGGCGGCGACCAGTGAGGCCGCCCCAATCGGCTGGACGGCGAACATGCGCGGGAGTGTGTCGATAAATCCCAGTTCCTTGAAGAGAACAAAGCCCTGCCACAGGCCAAAGAGATTGGTTCCCGTTCCGGTTGGCACAAAGACCGCAGCCGGAGCCTGCCAGCCAAGCTGTTCGCAGATCTCGAAGGCCGTCGTCTTATCTCCATCGGTCTGGTACGCCTGCAGATTGTGCAGAAACGCCCAGCCCATTTCGGCCTCGATGCGGTCGGCAAAGGCGTAGAGGTGCCCTAGGTTGCCGATGGGTGTGAGGACCCTGGCCCCGTAGGCGCTGATTTGCACGTACTTCTCGACATTGACCGAGGCCCCCTGGTCGGCCAGTCCAGCGTCCGCGAGCAAGAGGACAAGCGCAGGGACACCCGCCTTTGCTGCCACGGCGGACATGGCCGAGCCGATGTTGCCGGAGGTCAGGCAGGCCAGGCCGCGCGCTCCCTGCTCCAGGGCGACACTGGCCGCCACACCAATCGGGCGATCCTTGAACGAACCGGTAGGATTGGACCCCTCCACCTTCACTAAGAGCCTGCGGCCCTCCACGGCCTCGGCAATGCGTGTGAGAGGGACGAGCCGTGTCCCGCCCGCGCCAAGTTCAACGCGGAACGCGGGATCAACGATCGGCAGCAGTTCGCGATAGCGCCACAGGTCTGGGGGACGGCGAGCTAGCTCATCGCGGTCCAACCGGCGTTTGAGCGCGGCCACGTCGTACTGGACCGCGAGGGTTTCGTGAAGGGCGCTCTCTTCACCGGACCTCGCACAGCGCGTGCAGGAACCACGATGGATCAAGGGATACTCGGTGCCGCAGAAAACGCAGCGCAAGGTGGTAGCATACACAGCTCTTCCTTCTCCTGATCTGCTCTCGTCGATCAATCTCATTACCGCACGGTCATCACCCGCCAGCATAATCATACCATGCCAGTGCCTGGGATAGTGACCCATCTGCACCAGCAAAACCGATGGCGGATCGCGCGGGGGCCGGCGCTCTGTCACGGGCAATTGCGTCACACATGATATAATCCCTCTATATGAAGCGCGTCAGCAGGAGAGAGGACGATGGCTCAACCGAGGCTCAAATTCTGGGGCTGGGGATATGAAGGAGAGACCCTCGCGCCTGAGGAGGTCAGGTGGTTGGAAGGCGCGTGGGCGCAACAGTTTCGCGTCAGCCAGTTTGACCTTACGCCCCCACCGACCGCCGACGAGATTCGCCTGCGTCCCTCCCGCCTGGGCATTCCCACCTCTCTGCTGCCCATTTGCACCGCCGAGCACTACGAGCGTTTGCTGCATAGCTACGGGGCTTCCTTCCCCGACTCGGTGCGCATCTTCGCGCGCGACTTTGCCCATCCTCCAGACGTGATCGCCTACCCGCGCCGGGGGCCATTTCGCCACCCTCTCCACCCACATTGATGACCTCGTCGAGAGCCTGCAGATGGTGACGCCACGAGGTATCGTGGAATCGCGCCGCTTTCCGGCATCGGGTGCGGGGCCAGCCCCGGAGCGCCTGTGGCTCGGTTCTGAGGGTATTCTTGGGATCGTCACTCAGGCCTGGGTGCGCCTGCGTCCTCGACCCACCTACCGCGCAGCTACAACGGTGCGTTTTCAAGACTTTTTCTACGCGGTCGAGGCGGTGCGCGCGATCGCGCAGGCCGGACTGTACCCGGCCAACTGCCGCCTCCTCGATCCGCTTGAGGCGCTGACGAATGTGGTGGGGGATGGCAGGCACGCGATACTGCTCCTGGCCTTCGAATCCGCCGATCACCCTGTAGATGCGTGGTTGCACCGTGCGCTTGGGCTGTGCGCAGACTACGGCGGGGAGCACAGCGCTGAAGCAATCAACCAGGAGGGCGCGCACCTGAGCGGGGCCGCCGGGCAGTGGCGCGAGCGCTTTCTGCGGATGCCCTGGTTGCGCGAAGAACTGACGGCGCGCGGCATCATCGCCGATACCTTTGAGACAGCCGTCACCTGGGAGCAGTTTCCCCGTCTTTATACTTCGGTCAAGGAGGCGACAGAGCGAGCGGTGCAAGAGGCGACTGGGCAGCGGGGAGTGGTTAGTTGCCGTTTGACCCATCTCTATCCAGATGGGCCAGCGGCCTACTTCACCTTTAGTGGCCTGGGCAATAAGCCGGCGTTGCTCGAACAATTCTGGACGATAAAAACAGCTGCGGCCGAGGCCGTACTGACAGCCGGGGGGACGATCACGCATCATCACGCCGTTGGGCGTGACCATCGCCGGTGGTATGACCAGGAACGTCCAGAACTCTTTGCCACGGCTTTGAGAGCGGCTAAAAGCGCGCTCGATCCCAGGTGGCTCCTCAATCCGGGAGTGCACATCGATCCTCAAGGCACTCCTCCAGATCAGGCAGACCTTCTCTCAAGGAAATAGCGGCTCCTTACTGTACCTTTCCCCTGGCGGCAACGGGCAAGATGGCCTCCAGTTTTCCATGTAAGCGTGTTCAACGTCCTTTCAGGAAGGAAAGGGCTTCCACCGTTGGCGGGTGCAGCACGAGTTCCTCCACCAACGCGAGCGCTGCAGCCAGGTCGCGTAAGTCGAGCAGCTCGACAGGCGAGTGCGAGTAGCGGCGCGGGATCTTCACCTCGAGTGTGGTGATGCCTCCACCCACCAGGTGTGCTGCTGCTGCATCAGTCATACCGCCGCCGGGAAGGTATCCACGACGATGGCAAGGTCTGGTCGCAGGCGTGCGTAGGCCACCCCCGCACCGCGCAGGCCCACCTCCTCCTGGACTGTGACCAGCGCAGTGAGGCGCTGGGAGAGCGTGCGTCCCTGCAAACGGCGCAAGAGATGCAGCAGCAGGACGCAGCTCGCACGATTGTCGATGCCTTTGCCAGCCACACGCGATCCCGCCAGCGTTCGTAGTTCGGAGAGCACCACCAGCGGATCACCCACGCGCACACCGAGCGCCTCCACCTCCGCCGCGCTGTCAACGACGAGGTCAACATACAGGTCGGCCAGAGAGAGGCCCTGCCCATGCTCTGACCGGGGAGTCAGATGTCCCGAACGCGCTCCGATCACTCCAGGCTGCCCGCCGACCCACACCGAGCGCCCCCCCAGCAGCCGCGGCTGCACCCCGCCGATGGGCAGCAGCCGGAGGAACCCGTCAGGTTCGATGCTTGCTACCATGGCCCCGATCTCATCAGCATGGGCTGAGACCACCATATGCGGGGCGCCTGGTGACCCCTCACGCGTCGCGGTGAGATTGCCCATATGATCGATGCTTACCGCATCGACGAGAGGAGTGAAGAGGTCCCGCAGGCGTGCGATCACCGGCTGCTCGGCACCGGACGGGGCATGCAGGGCCATCAACTCTGCCAGGTCGGTTCGCAAGGCATTGAGCAAGTCAGCATCTTGCTGCATGCTAGCCTCCTATGAACACTGCCTTTCTTCTCGAGAGCGAATTGCACCACGGGGAGAGGTCACACATTGACTATACGCATCCACCCGCATTGGTGTCAAGCGGATCGCGAGCTGAGATCGACTATCGCCTGAGTAATCCCACAAAAATTACTAAAGTAGCAAGCGCAAGCGAGAATACCACTCGCCATTAGCATCAACTTCCAGGATGATAGAGAGTCTCCCAATACCCCAGCCAGTACTTGCGAATCTCCTCCTCCGTCTTCCCCTGATCGTAGGCTGGTGAGATCAGAGGTAAGGCACGCTCGACTTTCACCAGCACAATATGCTCAATGGGGCTAACCGTCCCACGATTGCGGTAGAAGGCCAGTGCCTGCTCAAACAATGGCCCCTCTTTGTAGACGGTAGCCGGGCCTTTGAAACGATACCCCTTGCGAACCACCGGATCGACCACGTTGATCTCCACCATCGGCTGCTGTTGCACGTTGGCAATGGTCCCCGGTGAGCAGATATCGGCGAAGATAAGATGCTCATCATCCCAGACCGCCGTCGTCCCTTTCGGCGAGAGATTAGGCGTGCCATCCGGGCAGATCGAGGCAATAAAGCCCAGCCGCTGCTCAGTAACAACGCGTTTCATATCCTCTGTCAACCGGACCTGTGTCCTCGCTTTCATTGGTCATCCTCCTCATAGGAATAGATAGGCGATAAACGCCTTCCCGTCCTTAGTTACGCCTCTCCTCAGACGCTCTTTGCAGCCATTGGGACCAGGTGACGTGCCCACGCACCGGCTGATCAGGGCAGGTGTTATCGCCACGACGGAAGCCCTGGGCGACTTGGCCTGGCACAGAGATGGGAAGGATACGGCGCTGCATCCCGTGCCGAACCAACCAGACCCGTGCCATCTCACCTGTCGTCAGGACTTCTGGCCCGCCCAGGTCAGGCAAACGACCACTCGGCCCGGCGACCGCGATCTCACATAACCGGCTGGCAACCTCACTTTCGGCTATCGACTGGCATTGGAGATCAGCTGGCAGGAGCATCACCAACGGCACCTTTGTCACGGCCTGCAAGAAGCGATCGACCAGGTAGTGGAACTGCGTGGCTCTCAGGAGAGACCAGGGGATGCCACTCTGCTGGACCAACTCTTCGGCAGCAAGCTTTGCGCGGTAATAATCATAGGGAATACGATCGACCCCGACAATCGAAATGTAGATGACGTGCGCGACGCCAGCGACGCAGGCCTGTTCGAGCAAGAACCGCGTCCCGTCTACGTCGATCCGCCGTGTGCGTTTGAATGGGCTGCTCGCTGCATGCACCACCACATCGATCCCAGCCACCGCATCCGCTATCCCCTGCCCGGTTTCGAGATCAGCCTGCGCCCATTCCGTGACCGAGGGGACGTTTGGAGGCCGTGGCTTCCGGCTCATGATGCGCACCCAAGAGCCAGTGGCAGTGAGTTCTTTTGCAACTTTGCGACCCAGCATCCCAGCGCCGCCGGTCACCAGTACTTTCGTCATAGCAACCTCTCTCTGAGGAACCGATAAGCCGTTACGAACACAACACTTCTCGTCAACTTCCTACGTGCCGATATACTCGCGTGCAAACAGTCGTACCGACTCCAATTGTGCCGAGTCAGGCATATACAGGATGATCCCCTGTGCTCCTGCCCGCTCGTAGGCTGCCAGACGATGACGGACGGTCTCAGGAGTCCCAATGAGCGCCCGCTCACGGATCTGGGCAGAGGGAGCAGCGCTGTGCGCGTCGCGCTCAATGGAGCCGATTTTCGCCAGTGCCGCTTCATCCGTCTCGGCAAGCGCACAGGTGAGTAAGACCGTGCGCTTCACGCTTTGATAGTCACGCCCCGTCTCTTCGCAAGAGCGCTTGAGGAGAGACAGTTTGTGTTCAAGTGTCGCGATGTCCGCGTTGGTGATGTTGCAGGCATCGGCATACTGGGCCACAAGTTTGAGTGTGACCTGTTCGCCGCTCCCGCCAATGAGCAGGGGAATGTGTGGCTTCTGGATACCCTTGGGCTGGTTATGGCGCCGCGGACCTGGTAATAGGTCCCTTCAAACACCGCCTGCTCTTGCGTCCACAGAGCCAGAATCACCTGCCTGTGCAACTTGCCAGAGAGCTTGAGGAATGCTGCCATCACCTCTTTTCTTGAGCGAGGGGATCTACTGCTGCGCCTCCTTCAGGAACTCCAGGATCGCCACGGTATCCTGGTTCAACATCCAGGACTCGGCCACCTTGCCGTCGCGCATCTTGAAGACAAACGCCTCGGGAATATCGAGCTTTCTTCCACTCTGTGGTGCCAGGGCGGTATTTTGCCAAAAGACCACCACATACTCCCGCGTGGTTTCCAGAAAGACAGCGGCATATTCCCGCTGGGCTTCTTCAGGCAGTTCCCTTGATATGCTTGGCTTCAATCCTGCCCAGGTCCCGTAGAACGCGTTCACATGGGCAAGGGCACCCTCATGACCGTGATAGTCTCCACCATAGGGCAACGAGGCCGCTTCGTGAATCACGACCTCGGGATGGTACGCCTCCAGAATGGCAGCCTGATCGTGGCGTCTGACGGCGTCAAACAGACGCTTCACGACTTCCACACGCTCTTGTGACATCGCTTCTCCTCCCGAACGCTCAGGCGGGCGCTGTTTGGCTCGGATTTGCAACGCCTTGAGCGCCTCGATTTCTCCGAGATGCCCAACGCACCCCTGCACGATTTCTTTGATCACTTGATATGCCGTCAGTCTTTCGCCTACGAACAAGGTTGGCCGTGACAGCGCCCCTTCCGGCAGGGAGAGCAGGTACTGGCGGAGGGCGTCACTCACCTGGTCGAGATAGGCCAGGAGTTCCTCCTCGGTAAGGACAGGAATCGCAGCCACTTCCTCCTGTGTGTAGCCAGACAGGATACCCAGGCCACCACTGCCGATGCCACGGGGATCATAGCCGGTCTGCTTGCCCCATCCTTGCGTGCGCCATTGCTCGGCGAGGGCTTGCTGCTCCTCTAAGAAGCGCACCTTGAGCACATCCAGCCCACGGCTAATATGCCATACCGTGACGCCAATGCTGTTGCCCTCAGCATCTGGTTGCCAGGTCAGTTCCGAAACTGACAATCCTGTCACCACCTTGTGGATGCCCTTTGTGAGGTCGTCAACAAGGTCGGCTAATAATTCGAGGTCGGTCATGGGATTTTCCACCTTTCTTCACACTGCTTCTCATCTCGCTCCAAATTGAACAATCCGTTCATGCAAAGAATGAGTTAATGGGATGCTGACTGGTACGTACCAGGAACCGTCCGAAAGCTGATGGCAAAGCGGTTCCAGCCGTTAATGGCGACGAGAGCGAGCGTCAGGTTCACGAGTTCCTGCTCGGTAAACTGTTGGCGCGCCTGCTCATACACCTCGTCTGGTACTTGCGAGCCTGCGATCAACGTGACTGCTTCTGTCCAGGCGAGAGCAGCGCGCTCTCGTTCGGTATAGAAAGGTGTTTCCCGCCAGGCCACAAGCTCATAGAGCCGCTGTTCACTTTCACCTCTCGCCCGTGCATCTTTTGTGTGCATATCAATGCAGTAGGCGCAGCCGTTGATCTGGGATGCACGAAGCTTGATCAGATCGATGAGAGATGCTTCCAATCCGCATTCGCCCAGATATTTCTCCAGCCCATACATCGTTTTCATCGCACCTGGGGCAATCTCCAGGTACTCAATTCGTGAGTGCATTATTCTCCCTCTTGTTTCTCGCACAAGCACCTGCTTGCAGTATGCTCATTGTATTCCTTATGAGGGAATCTAGCACGCTAATGGCCTTGATTCAAGAGCCACTTCTGCATATAATACTGGTGCCATTTTCCTTAGTGCTATCTCAAGAAAGAGAGAAAGGTCCAAACGCCCATGCCGAAACGGGTGCTATTCCGCTCCGAGCCCGTGATTGTGCTCGATACTACCTCGTCAGTCCCTCTTTACCGCCAGCTGTATGACCGGTTGCGTCTGGCCATTCTGACAGGACAGCTCGCAGCTGGGACGCGGCTGCCTGCTACCCGTACGCTTGCTAACGAGCTCGGAGTGTCTCGCAACACGGTCTACCTTGCCTACCAGCAGTTGCTTGCGGAAGGGTATTGCGACAGCAAAGTGGGACACGGGACCTCGGTGGCGCGCGTGACTCCTGAGACGCTCCTCACTCTTCCCTCTCCTACCCAGGTGAATCAATCTGCTCAGGATGCTCCCTCCCGTTCTCGTGTGTCACAGCGAGGGATGAACATGGCACGCCTGCCTCCTCTACCGAGGCCACAGATTCCCTCAGAGCCCGGGAAACCGCCCGCCTTTCGAGCTGGCGTACCCGCCCTCGACCTCTTTCCCTACCAGGTATGGGCACAGATGGTGACGCGCCGGGTGCGGCACTCCCTCCAGGAGGCCTCCGACAATCAGGACCCTGCAGGCTACCGCCCGCTGCGTGAGGCCATTGCCGCTCACATTGGTGTCACACGCGGTGTCCGTTGCACGGCCGATCAGGTGATGGTCGTTGCAGGAGCGCAGGCGGCGCTTGATCTGGCTGCACGCATCTTACTCGACCCTGGTGAGATGGCCTGGATTGAGGAGCCAGGATATCCTGGTGCCCGTGGTGCATTAGAAGGTGCGGGAGCGCAGCTGGTATCTATACCAGTCAAAGAGGATGGGCTGGATGTGCGCGCAGGGAGAACGCGGTGCCCACAGGCGCGCGTGACTTACGTCACGCCATCTCACCAATTCCCCCTGGGTGTAACGATGAGTTTGGCCCAACGACTGGCCTTGTTGGAATGGGCAAGTCAGGCCAATGCATGGATACTTGAAGACGACTACGATAGCGAGTATCGCTTTAGTGGACGCCCTCTGGAGGCGTTACAAGGCCTTGACAGCACCCATCGCGTGATTTACCTCGGCACGTTCAGCAAGGTCCTCTTTCCGGCGTTGCGTTTAGGCTATCTGGTCGTGCCACCTGATCTGACAGAGATATTTGTGGCCGTGCGCCAGTTTGTGGATAGGCATGTCCCTATTCTTGAACAGATGGCACTCGCCGACTTCATCACGGAGGGACATTTCACGCGCCACATCCGGCGTATGCACACACGCTATGCTGAACGCAGGGCCGCATTGATCGCAGCGCTGGCAAGTGAGCTCGGAGAGCTGCTCGAAGTGCACGCACCGGAAGCGGGCATGCATCTTGTCGGCTGGTTGCCCCCTCACATGGATGACGCTGCCGTAGCGCAGCAAGCCGCGACGTATGGGGTTGAGGTGCTCCCTGTCTCGGTATTTAGTCGTGAGCCGATGCGCCGTGGGGGGTTAGTCCTCGGCTATGCGGCCGTGAACGAACAGGAGATCCGCGACGGAGTGCATCGGTTAGCGATGGCGATCCGCTCGATGCCTCATCCCCACGGAAGTGCAACCGAAGTATATGAACCAGGGAGGTAGCCATTTTACAGGTGGGTAGAATCTTGCCATCATTTCTTTTCTTGAGCGAGTGCAAGGCGGCAAACAGCAATACCTCTGCCGTGCGTGTCATCGACACAGCCGGGAAGATCCGGCCCCGCATGCCTACCCAAAGGAACGCTGTGAGGAGATCCTCTGTGCGTGACCTCGAACGGAGCAGCCTGCAGGGGCTCGAGCGCACCTTTGGCGATTCGCGTATTTCTTCACCGCTACAACCGTGACCGGGCAATCATTCTCATGTGAACCACTACCTGGCACCGCTAAAGAGGGCGTGCAAGGGCAAGACATCTGAGGCCACGCCGGAGAAGGGCTTGCCCTCGTGTCACATTTCAGGCATCCGACTCGTCTCCTGCACAGGTACGAGCATCAACGCGAGAAGATGATACAGACTCTGCAGGAGGTACGTTATGAGGCGAGTTCTCATTACAGGCGGCACCGGTGGCCTTGGCCGCGAGGGGTGAGCAGGCTACACCGTTCGCGTAATGAGTCGGCAGGGAAAGAAGCGAGCCGGTGATCAGAGGTAGAGTGGGCGCAGGCCGACCTGGTAACGGCAACTGCTTGAGTGATGCGGTGGTCGGTGTAGATACAATCATTCACGCGGCTACCAATGCCGGAGTCACTCCAGAAGCAGCGACACTCATTTCTTTCTTGAGTAAGACCATTATCGGTCACGATGATAGCGTGGATGTGCAGGGGACCCGCCGTCTCCTGGCCCATCATGATACTTCCCACAGAATAGCGCGCCTGGCTGGAAATACGCGGGCAGAGGAAAAGATTGTAGGCATGCCGCTGCCTGGTAAAGCTGCCAGGGCGCTGCGCCAGGGTAAGCTCATCTGCCCAAATGGGGAACGCGGAACGATTACGTGGACAGAATGGCTGCGGCGCTCCTATGTACGACCAGTGCAAGCGATGAAGCAATTTGAGGAGAGTAATTTATGAGCAGGTCTATACTCATGCAAAGCGCAGTCTCTATGAGAGCCACCAGACCTCGCCGCGCATAGTTGATCCGTCCCGGCAGTCACGCAGATGGATGACCAAATAGCTCGTTGGTAGCAGGTCCCAGCTGAGACGCGCTCCGGCTCTGGGTACTAGAGCAGATACTCAAAAGCCTACCCAATGAGATCACGGACGGCTGGAAGCACGTCCCTGGCCAGTCGTTCGCGTTGCTGTGACTTTATCCATAGTTTGTCCACTGCGGATGTACTATGCTTCTAATAGTGTGAGGACAACCTTTGCTTCCGGCCCCTTTCCTTTGAAAGATCATCCCTTCTGGTCATAGGACAACATCAATTTGTGTGCTCTCTTTCTTTTTCATACGCATCCAATGTGCGCAGTGCTTCAATGGTGATGCGGCCACGCCATTCTGCCTCGACCGCCGGGCTGATGGGGTCCCAGGAGATCGGCCAACCGCCATCGCTTCGCTGGCGATTGGCCAGGGCGCTCAAGTGCTTTTCGATAGTTTTGTCATCAAACAAGCGGCGGCAGAAACTCTGTGGAGTCTGTGCCCAATCGAGCGGCTTTTGCACATAGCCCTCTGCATGCGGATCGAGTTCAATCACACCTGGCTGCGAGAGGCGCGTGGCGATGCGTTGTAGTTCCTGCTCGGCTCGTGTGCGGTCGGGAGCGAACTCCAGGAACGTGATGGCTGGCATGAGGGTGTGAAATGCGGTCGAGTCGAGCGCCGCGATCTCGCGCCAGCAGAACTGCGACGCAGTCTCGATCCAGGGGTGCCGGACGCCGTGTTTGAGCAGGAGGCCGACAATGGCCGCCATCGGGTTGAGTGAGGCAGCCGGGTTGTCCTCGACCGTCCACCACTCTGCATGTGGATAGGCGTTGACCGAGGGCAAAGCGTATGGCACGCCGCCCGCGGGTGTGGTTATCGTGACCAGGTAGTCGCAGGCGCGTGCCACCATGGGGTCCCCCACGGCGTTGACGGCATCCAGGATGTGCAGGGCGAACTCGATGTCCTGCGGTTGACTGGTAGGACAGCGCTTATCGGGCTCCAGCGCGTTACCGAAGCCTCCGTCCTCGTTCTGGTAGGCACGCAGGGCGGCAAGAACCGGTTCCCTGCTGCCATTCTCAAACAGAGAGGTGAACAGGTAGCGCTCGACGAGCCGAGCGTTACGCCAGATGAAATCCTGTGCGTTTCGGAGGCGTTGATTGCGATCCATCGTTTTTCCTTTCTCATGCTTCATCGTCTTGAAGGAACGGGCTCGCTGTCAAAGTGCGTAGTGCTGTTCCTTCACGAGGAGTATACGAGAGGAAAGGTGACAATCCTCTGTCACTATTCGGCATAGCGATGGACAATATCTAGAGCGGCCTGTCGCACGAGCTGCCGCAGGGTATCAGGAGCCAGCACCTCGGCCTCGGGACCCAGACCGAGCAGGGTACGCACCAGCCAGCCGTACTCGGCTTGCGGGCAGCGAAAGCAGAGCAGCCCTCCCTCCTCGCCGCACGGTTGTATAGCGTCTCCCAGGTGGCGGTCGCGCTCCATCAGCATGACCCCGCGGGCGGTGAGCCGAATACGCACTTCTGGGTGCGAGGGATGCTCGTAGGGCAGCTCTGGGCGCAGGGGCTCGATGTGATCCGGGGCCGGAGCCGCACTCACCTCGACAAAGCGGTCGACGCGGTAGGTACGCTCTTCCCGGCGTTCGAGCGAGTAGGCTTCGCAGTACCAGAAGCCCGCAGCGCAGTAGAGGCGGCGGGGGAGGATCGTCTGCCGCGAGGCACCCCGTTCCGAGCGATAGGAGACGCGCAGCCATTGACCCGTGCGCGCGCTTTCCAGGAGCTGTTCGCTAAACGGCACGGCGTAGTTGCGCGGCGGGACATCCATCTGGATGCTTTGCAAGAGGTGTTCTGTGTCTTGTTGATGCCGCGCGGGGATCAGGACGTGCATCTTGGCAAGCAGTGACTCACGCTCCTGTTTGAAAGGCGTATCGGCCAGTTGGGAAACACTGCCGAGCGCCAGGCGCAACAAGAGAGCCTCGCGCAGGGTCAGCTGGAGCGGAGCCAGGGAGTAGTCCGGCATCAACGTGTAGCCGCCGTGCGCGCCAGCTTCGGTCACAACCGGCACCCCAATTTCACAGAGCGCCTGGATATCGCGGAAGGCGGTGCGCTTCGACACCTCGAAGCGGCGGGCGATCTCGCTGGCAGTACGCCTGCCTCCCTGCAAGAGCAGGATAATGGCGGTCAGTCGATCGATGCGATTCATACAGCGCCATCCCTCACGCGTTTGCTCTGACAAGCGCTGACGCGTCGAGTTCGCCAAACGACGCGTAGCCACTGAGGGCCAGCGTGAGGTCCAGGTCGGCCAGGAAGTTGCTGAGCACTTCGCGGACCCCCTGCTCTTCGGCGAGCGCCAGCCCCCACATGTAGGGGCGCCCCAGCAGCACGGCCTTCGCGCCCAGGGCGATGGCTTTGACGGCGTCAGAACCGCGGCGGATGCCGCTGTCGAACAGCAGCGGGATTCTCCCCTTGACCGCCGCTGCGATATCGGGGAGCGCATCCAGGGAAGGGCGGACCCCTTCGACCTGCCGACCTCCGTGGTTTGAGACGATAAGGCCATCCATGCCGGCGTCGATGGCATGCAGGGCATCGTCAGGATGCAGGATGCCCTTGAGCAGAATGGGGAGCCGGGTACGCTCGCGCAGGAAGGCAAGGTCTTTCCAGGTCAGGGAGGGGTTACTGAAGATGGCGAGGAAATGCTGGATGGCTGCCACGGGATCTTGCTCGGGTGGTTGAGCGAGCGCCTGGCGGAAAGCCGGGTCGCTGAAATAGTTACCCAGCCCCTGCCCCAGTAAAAAGGGCAGGTAGGCGTTCTGGATGTCTCGCTCCCGCCAGGCGAGCAGGAACGTATCGAGCGTCACCACAATCGCGCTGCACCCGGCCACCTCCGCGCGCTTGACCACGCTGGCGTTGAACTCGGGATCCTTGCTCCAGTAGAGTTGGAACCAGCGGGGGACAGTGCCCATAGCCTGCGCCACTTGTTCGAGGGGTAAGGTGGAGGCGGTGCTGATGATGAGTGGTATCCCAAGTGAGGCGGCTGCACGCGCGACAGCGACCTCGGCCTCAGCATTGACGATGGACTGCACGCCGATGGGGGCCAGCAGGATGGGGGTCGGCAGGTGCAGATCGAACAGCCGCACGCTCAGGTCGCGCTGCGAAACGTCCCGCAGCATGCGTGGCACGAGACGCCAGTGCCGAAATGCTTCCCGGTTCGCCCTCATACTCTCGGCCATGCCATCAAGATAGCCGCTTGCTTCACGGCTCATATGCTCATTCGCGGCCTGCTCCAGGTCCTCTGGCGCAACCGGCAAGGAGGGTCTCTGCCCCTGAAGCCCAGCCGTGTAGACCTGCAGCTGCCGTTCTTGACCGTAGGACGGTGATGGAGTAATCATGTGCGCATTCTCTTTTCATGAACAAAGATGGGTCGGAAGCCTCAAAAGAGAGTATCGCTTCGTACAGAGACGCTCAAGTTCGATGAAAGCCAGTCATCCCCAGTATATACTATGTTTCCTGTACTACCAAGTCGGGAGAAGGTCTGATGGTGTCCAATCCCAGACGAGCCGCACTATACGCTCCTCATCTACGAGCTTCAAGATGATGGGAGGCTCTACGCTATTCTCCCGGCATTCCAGGCTTTTCTGCCGCTCATTGGCCTCAATCAGGAGAAGCGGCTCAGAGAGGGTTGCAACAGGCATGGGTGTTTTAATGGCCGCCATCAGCAAAACTTGAGCGAAAACGAGGCTAATGAGGAATGTATCCTCAACCTATCAAAATAACGAGAAAGTATGCCAGTAATCTCTCGATAAGTTCGCCTAAAGCTGGCTTCTCAAGTCGGTTCAGCAAATGACAAACACGATAGGACACAGCAATCACGTTGACGCTAAAAAATACCCTGATTCATATGTAATAGAACCAAGGCATTTTTCTTTTCTTGAAACTGTTCTGCTTCCCGCTCTGACCTGCGAGCAAGCATGTTGAGCAAAAGCAAGATGGATTAAGGTTTCTCTGGAAGACGTGCAAGGATTTGAGTCAGTAACGCTTCTACGTGGTCAAATCGTCCGGTATGTTCATTGAGCAACGCTGTATGCTCATTGGACTTTGTTTCCAGTCGGTCTAGACGATCTTTGATGCTGCTTACATCTTCTTTTATTACCCTGATATCCCCTCCCTGGCTGGAAGTGACCCCAAGCAGAATGGTGATATTTTCGTTGATCTCTCTCATATTGCGCGTCTGTGCAGGAGGGATAGCCTCTTCTGCCTTTCTTTCATCCTGAGAGCGTAACAGTTCAAGCATCGCTACTTTCCGCTCTAGCGCAGCTATGCGGTCTTCCTGAGTTGGCACTGGAACACTATCCTTTCCAGTATAATGCACCTCATCTATGCGCATTATACCACACTCTGCCGGGTCACTTTCAACATCATACGAGCCGGACTGCCAGCTACCCTCCTGAAAAGTCCTACCTTCTTGCCGCAGTGGCTTTGATCGATGAATGCGGATCAGGTGATGGCCTCACCGCCGAATTTCCGTTCATGCAAAAGCGCATTGACCCGCTCGGTCAAGCCCCTACGCCTGACTTCCTTCTTGATGTCCTGCGCCTCCTCCATGAGAAGTTCTTCTTCGACACCGTAGACAGCTTCTTGCCATTGCCTGTGGACTTGCACCCAGCTATCTGCCAGCTCACGCGCCTTGACCTCCCGCGGGTCGAGTCTTTGGTACCCATGTGCTTGCATCAGTTCCTCGACCTGCAGCCTGTTCCACATAAAGAACGGGGTGCCATCTTTGAGCGGCGTTGGTGTGCAATAGCCTTCAATGAGAGCCTGCACGGTTGGATTCCCATCCTCGCCCCGCAAGCCCAGCTCTTTGAGCTTCTTGCCCATGGCGATGGCCGACAACCCGAACTGCTTTCCGAGATTCGTCTGGTTTGCCCAAAGATCAGCAAATTTTTGATGCCCTTTCTTTCCCATCCAGTAACTCCCGGTAGAACTTGTACAAACAATTGCAATCGCAAGAGAACGCACGACAAGAACCTACGCGTTTTCCGCTTGCCAGGATGCTGCACCTTTTGAACTCACGTCACCGTGGCACTCCAGCGAGAGTAGTCACGCTGCTAAGATATAATAGCAGATGAACCTCACCGTTGAGTCATGAGAATTCACGATCGTCTCACGGACATTGTGGGGAAAGGAATACTAGAAGCTCAGGAGCAGCGCTGCGTCAGAAATAATACCAAATCCGATTGATCCCTGATCGTTAAACAGCTCGCTCTTTTTGCTCGGAAAAGGACGATCAGGATTCCTGAGAAAAACTCAACCGTTTATGCTAAAATCGTTCCTTTCTCAAAAATCGCTTCAGCCTGGCTTGCTCTTTCCGGCGGCAGCCATGGCTAGCGATTCTGATCCGCAAATCTCCACCAGAGATAGGTTCCGGCCAGGCCCACGAGCCCCGTGAGGAGCACAAGCAGGTAGCTGGCTGCTTCGAGATTCCCCTTTCCGGTCAACTCGGCATACAACGCTGGCACCGCCCAGGGGAAATAGTTTCCCCATCCGGCGATGGCAACCACGTTGCCAAGCACGAGGACCAGGAGCGTTACCCCCATGGGCAGCAAGTAGCCTCGTCCCACGCTGGCGAAGAAAGCGAACGGAAAGACATCGACGATGACCAGGCAAGCAGCGACTGCCAGGGTCATCGTTCCATGCCAGAACACCTCCGTCGTCCCCTGTGACAATCCAATCGCTGCCCCGAGCAGCAAGCTCACGAGGAAGAGCATCACGGTCAGGAAGAGAGACCAGAGGGCCACAACGAGAAATTTCGCCAGGAGAATATTCGCGCGCGCAACCGGGACGGCAAGCAGATCCGAGAGCGTCCCGTCGGCAAATTCGCGGCCAAACACCCAGCTCTCCACGAGACTAAACAACAGGATTCCGACAACCGCGATCGCCTGGCCGAGGAGACCCAGATAGTACGGCCAGGTGGCGGCCCCTCCTGCCAGATTGGCCTTCGCGCTCATCAGGCCAATACTCCGGGCAAAGGTGGGGTACTTATAGATGAACATCAAAAAGGCGAGGCCACACGCCAGCACCAGGAACCCCAGGGCAGTGAACAGGGGCATCCGCGAGCGGGTGGCTTTGCGCAGCTCAATCCACACGGCATTGGTCAGATCACGCATGGTTCTGTCCTCCATTCATTCCTACTAGGCGGAGGAAATACTGCTCCAGGTCTTCTTCCTCGACCAGCACCTGCGTAGGCGGCACTCCGGCCTGAACCAGCAGGCTAGCAATGTCGTCAGGATGTTCAAGTGAACGGAGATCAGTGAGTTCGAGCGTCCCGTCCCGAAGCATTGCAGCAGGATGTCCAGCGGTGGCGAGCGCCAGGCGAGCCGCCTCCAGGTCCCGCGCCCGTAAGAGCAGCCGCCTGCGTCGATTCTGTTCAAGCTCATCAACATCTAGCTCCTGGAGCAGACGCCCCTGGTGGAGAATCCCGATGCGCTGGGCCGACCGCGACACTTCGACCAGGATGTG
>WNGQ01004757.1_pt1 | contig 21937 bp, 23 predicted proteins | sample 5407661 | NCBI WGS metagenome assembly WNGQ01 (sample SAMN13153382, study PRJNA577476) | soil metagenome | isolation source: 60 cm soil or saprolite under Garry oak tree replicate 2 | place: USA:California | collected 2016-06-15 | reverse complement strand
ACTATCTCGGCCTCACCATCGAGACCGTCTCGCGCACGCTCACGCAGCTGGAGAACGTCGCCGCGATCGAGGTGCCGACGTCGCGGCGGATCGTGCTGCGCAACCGTTCCGCGTTGAACCGGTTGAACGCCTGATTCCCCGGCCGGACCAGCGGTCGACGGAGCGCCTCGGATCTGGAACTTACCGAAGAGCTTACAGGAGAACCGCCATGAAAGCGCACGATGTCATGACCTGGGGCGCGATTTCGATCGAGGCCGATGCGCCAGCCATGCAAGCCGCCCAGCTGATGCTGCAAAACAAGATCAGCGGACTGCCCGTGGTCGATGCGCAGGGCAGCCTGGTCGGAATCGTGACCGAGGGAGATTTCCTCCGACGCGGCGAGCTCGGGACCAAACGCCAGCGGCCGCGCTGGCTGGAGTTCCTGATCGGCCCGGGCCGGCTCGCGGCCGAATACGTTCGCGCCTGCGGACGTAAGGTGAGCGAGATCATGACCCCCGACCCGCACACCATCACCGAGGACACGCCGCTCGAAGAGGTCGTCCAATTGATGGAGCGGCATCGCATCAAGCGCCTGCCGGTGGTCGAAGGCGGCAAGCCCGTCGGCATCGTGAGCCGCGCGAACCTCCTGCACGCTCTGGCGAGCCTCGCCCGCGAGGCCAAGGCGCCGGCAAAGGACGATGCAGTCATCCGCGAGCGGGTCCTGGCGGAGCTCGACAAGCAGCGCTGGGCGACTCCCGTCAACGTCGTCGTCCGCAATGGCGTAGCCGAGCTGTGGGGCATGATTACCGATGAGAGGCAACGCCAGGCCTTTGTCGTCGCCGCCGAGAATGTCCCGGGCGTCAAGAGCGTACGCGATCACCTGGTCTGGGTTGAGCCGATGTCGGGAATGGTCCTGCTGCAATCGGATGAGGACGCAGCCCGTGCGAAGGCGTCTTGAGAGTCCGGCGGGCAAGACATTGCGCGGAAACTTGGAGGCCTCCATGGTCCTTGCAGCCGAGAGAGATGAGGGCCGCGGCTTTGCCCGCCGGTTGTCCCGCTGGTGGCGGAACTGGGCGCACGCGCGCGCGGCGCTGACCGAACTTCAGTCTTGTGGCCCAGCGGAGGTGGAACGCATCGCTCGCGACGCCGGGGTCACCAGCGCCGATCTGCGCATTCTGGCGGGGAAATGGCCGGACTCGGCCGAGCTCTTGACCCAGCGCATGCAACAGCTCCGGCTCGATACGGCAGATATCGCGCGCGTGGAACCTCAAGTCATCCGGGACCTGCAGAGGGTTTGCACGCTCTGTGCGAGCAAAGGGAAATGCGAGCATGACCTGGCCAGGGATCGGTCCGATCCGGTTTGGCAAGAGTATTGCCCGAATGCGATGACGCTTGCGGCTCTGCTCGCCGAGCGGGCGAACCGCCCCGGTCCGAAGGCGGCTCGATAACATCCATTTGGCCTGCGCGCGACCGCACTGGGTGGTGTTTCCAGCCGGCTTCGGCACGTTGGATGAGCTGTTTGCAATCCTTACGCTTGTGCAGGCCCGCAAAACACCAGGAATTCCGGTTCGTATCCAAGGTGTCCGAGGCCTTTGCGCTCTACGATCTCAAGTTCGCTCTGGCTGTGCTCAAGAGTTGAAATAATTGGGACGGCCATGGCTACGTCCCGCTTTTATTCTTCTCCACCGGCCAATCGGTGAAGGCGAGGACCCAGAGAAAAATCAGATTTACGAGTGGAATGAAAATCAGCAGCGACCAGAACGGTGACAGACCGAGGCGGTGGAGGATCCGTCCAATAGGATAGAGAATCAACGCGACCATCACCGCAAAGAAAAGCCAGTGGGCAAAGCCATAGCCTGCCATCCATGTCCAATTATCCATCATCATGATCTCACCTGTGCGCTTTAGGGGTTGAGCTCAGGAAGGCATCGGAGCAAGCTCGCTGATCGAGTTTGCCAGGATTTCCCCCACGTCGATGCCGTTGGTTTCGTGGGGGATGCTGTTCGAGGTGACCACGCGCGCGCCTGCCTGCGCGAGTTGCATGTCGGAATTATCGGCGAACAAGCCGTGGACGGCAACGCAAACGGGCGTTGTCGCTCCGCGTTCCATGATCAGCCGAACAGCCTCGATCATCGTTCGTCCGCTGGAAATAATGTCGTCGACAAGAACGGGCGTTCGCCCGTCGAGGTCTTGCAGTTTCTTGACGGAGATTTCCACGTCCCGATCTCCGCGACGTACCTTCTCCAGGACCGTATAGGGGGCGCCGGCATCTTTTGCGACCGCCGAGACCCACTGTTCGCTCTCGCCGTCAGGCCCGATGATCAGTGGGTTTGGCACGTGAGCCCTGATCCATTGCGATATCAAGGGAGCCGCATGAACGACGCGAGTCGCAATAAGGTAAATCTCAGCCAGCGAGCCATAGCGGTGAAGGTGCGGATCGACGGTCGCCAGCCAGTCGAAGGCATTCGATAGCAGCTGGGCAACCTCACGCGACGTCACGGCCTCTCCGGGCTTGAAACGCCGATCCTGCCGCATATACGCGAGATAGGGTGCGACTAGGCCAACATTCACCGCGCCGAGCTCGCGGGCCGTCGCAGCGGCAAAGAGCAGTGGCAGAATCTTTTCATTTGGCCGATCAAGCGTGCAAACCAGAACAAGTGTTCGACCTTTGAGATTGGTGAGGAACCGCAAATAAGTCTCGCCATCGGGAAACGCATGCACTTCGACCTGACCGACCTCTATGCCCAGAATTCGTGCAAGCGATTGCGTCATCGCTTCGTTGCCGGGCATCGCGACGACGAGGGGAGCGGTCATGACTCGCGGATCGCAATGATGTCGCGGTTGGCGGCGGCGTAATCGAAGGCATACGCCAGTTCACCTGGCGCGTCGGCATGAACGGTGCACAACGGTTGCCCGGACGTGACCGGGTCGCCGACCGCGACATGCAGGTCCACGCCGGCCGCCTTGTCGTCGGGGGCGCCCGCGAGCTTGGCCAGCCGCGCAATCCTGCGATTGTCGATGACGTGCACGCGTCCCGATCGCTCCGCCAAAAGCGGCCGTTGTTGGCGCGACGTCGGCGGCACCCGCATTCCACCCTGGGCCTCGCAGATGCGCTGGAATTTCGACCAAGCGCGGCCGTCCTCAAGCGTCTTCGCGGCCATCGCCTCTCCACCGCCTTCCGGCGCCGCGCGCGCGAGTTCCAGCAAGGCGCCTGCGAGCACGATTGCTCGATCCCTCAAATCTTGCGGAGCATCCGGCTCGCATTGGAGGACGGAGAGAACATCACGGGCTTCGAGCGCAGGTCCAATGCCCCGTCCAACCGGCTGCAACCCGTCGGTCTGCACGACCTTCGTGTGGAGTCCGAATGTTTCGGCGACACTGAGGAGACTGTCGGACAGAATCTCGGCGGCGTCCGCGCTACGCACTTTCGCCGTTGGACCGACCGGAAGATCGATCACAAGATGGGTGGCGCCGGCAGCGATTTTTTTCGACAAAACCGAAGCGATCAGTTGCCCTTCGGTATCGAGATCGAGGGCGCGCTCGACCCGGATGAGGATGTCGTCCGCCGGGCTCAGCTTTACCGCTCCGCCCCACACAACGCATCCGCCTTCACGCTCCACGACACTACGGATGACCGCAGTGTCGAGTTCGACCGGCGCCATCGTCTCCATGGTATCTGCGGTTCCTGCCGGCGATGTGATCGCGCGCGACGATGTCTTGGGGATCGTCAGGCCGAGCGCTGCCACGATCGCGACGATGATCGGGGTCGTGCGATTGCCGGGGAGGCCGCCAGCACAGTGCTTGTCCACGACAACGCCGGCAGGCCAGCGCAACCGTTCGCCGACCCCCACCATGGCATCGGTCAGAGCGAGGACTTCCTTGTGGTCGAGCGCCCGGGCGGCGCAGGCAGTGAGAAATGACGACAGGTGAATGTCGGAATACTTGCCGTCCACGATGTCTTGAATGATCGAATGGAACGACGCGGCGCCGAGGTCGTGGCCATAGATGCGGCTGCGAACGTGACTGAGGGAATCGAGCTGTGCGGGGTGGGTGACGATGATGCGATCCCCATCCGTCAAACCCAGCCGCATCCAGGCAGACTCGGACAGCGCGGCTTCATCGTGCGCGATGAGATCGCCTGTTGCTTGATACAACGTGGCGATCACCTGTTGCTTGCCGTTACACAGCAACACTCGCGCGTGCGCAGTGAATCCTTCAGACCGGCAGACCTGACACTCCTTGTGCATGAAGACGATGGCCTCGTATTGGGTGTCGAGACCGAGTCGACGGGCGCGAACACCGCCCGATGCCGCTTGTTCGTGCGCAGCGGCCGCTGTGGCCTGTCTTTCAATCATGTAAGTTCGACCTTTTGACCATGATCGGGAACCATGCATCGCCAGCCAAGCTCCTCTTCGATCCGGTGGCGAAGTGCATCGGCTGCGGCGGGCTCGCCGTGGGTCACGAATGTCATTCGGGGAGCGGCCTTGAAGCCGCGCAGCCAGCGCAGGATTTCGTCCGCATCGGCGTGGGCAGACAGCATTTCAAGATTGCTCACCTGCGCACGAACGGGCACGTACTGGCCATGAATCTTGATGCTTTCCGCGCCGGATACCATGGCCGCGCCGCGGGTTCCGCCAGCCTGAAATCCCGCGAACAGAACTGTATCTTTGGGGTCCGGAGCGTAGCGCTTGAGATGGTGCAGCACGCGTCCGCCGGTCGCCATTCCGCTCGCGGAAATGATCACTTTCGGCATCGGATTGGCGGTGAGAGCCTTCGATTCGTCGGCGCTGCGCACGTAATGCGCGATGGCGCAGGAACGCCGGCACTCGGCCTCCGCCAGCTTGTGGTCTTTGAGATTCCTGCAGTAGATCTCGCTGGCGTCTTCCGCCATTGGACTGTCGAGGAAAATCGGGACGTTCGACAGCCGCCCCTTGGATTTCAGTTGTTGGAAGTAAAAGAGAAGACTTTGTACCCGCCCCACGGCAAAGGCCGGAATAACCACGGTACCGCCGCGGCCGATCGTATTGCCGACAACCTCCGCCAGGGCGTCTGCGGGATCACGCTTGTCGTGCCGGCGGTCGCCATAGGTCGATTCGACCAGGAGGTAGTCAGCCCGATCAATCGACAGCGGGTCGACCATGGTTGCATCATCATATCGACCGAGGTCACCGGAGAAGACAATCGCAATGCCGGCCCAATCGAGCTGGACCGATGCCGCGCCGAGAATGTGACCCGCCCGCCGGAGCCGAATCGTGCCCCCGCCGGGGAGCGTCCGCTCTTCGTCGAAAGATATCGGCATCAAGTGCTTGAGCGCGGCCCGCGCATCCTCTTCGGTATAAAGTGGCAAGGCAGGTTTGTGTTTTGAAAAACCGTGACGATTGGCGAATTCGGCGTCCTTCTCCTGCAGATGCCCGGCGTCAGGCAGCAGGATTGCGCAGAGATCGGCCGTTGCGTGGGAGCAAAAGACGGGTCCTCTGAAACCACGCTTGATCAACAACGGCAAGTACCCTGCGTGATCGATATGAGCATGTGTCAGAACGCCAGCCTCGATGCTACGCGGTTCGATGGGGAGCGGAGCCCAGTTCTTGAGCCGAAGCGCCTTGAAGCCCTGAAACAGCCCGCAGTCGACGAGGATTTTGTGCCCCGCAAGGTCGACGGCATATTTCGAGCCGGTGACAGTCCCTGCTCCGCCCAAAAACGACAGCTTAAGACTCACATCAACCTCTGCGTGTTCCCACTAGCCGCGCGTTCATGGCGAATTCCGAAGGTCGGGGGCGCTAGTTCGCCTCTGAACGCTTCGGTCGCTCGCTAAGGTGAAGCTCAAACGGGATAGACGCTCACACGGCGCGGCCCTTACAGCCAATCATAGTCTCGATGCTCCTTCATGATGACGTACGTCGGATAGAGCAGTTTGCGCTCCCGATATTTATGCCACTTGATCTGCATCAATGATGGCAGTTTTGCATTGCAATATTTTTTACTGGTCTGCCAGCGCCTCAAAATGAGTGAGAGCCGCTGTAATACCCGACGGACAGCGGCGTCCATAACGTATTAGGAATACTGATCAAGCCCATGACGACCGGACCGGAAGATGACGAGGAACGTCGCGAGGACGCGCAAGACGGATCTGCGGCGGCCAAGGATACAGACGCGGCGGTACGGCGAGCCCTGGTTGAGTCGCGCCAAGATTTGTTGGCCTTTCTGGGTCGACGCTTGGGTAGCCGCGAGGAAGCCGAGGACGTGTTGCAGCGTTTTTCGCTCCGCGCGCTGGAACGCGCGTCAGATCTACGCGATATCCGCACCGTGCGGGGATGGCTCGGCCGCATTCTGGCTAGCACGATTGTCGACCACCAGCGCCGCGCCATCAGAAAGCGCCGACGGGAGGTTCCCATGGAACAGACCGATATCGAGAGCCTCGCGGTTGAGCCGGATGTGGAACTCGACGGGGCAGTCTGCAATTGTCTCTACAAGCTGCTGCCAACGCTCAAGCCGGATTATGCGGAGGTCATTTGGCGCGCCGACATCCTTGGCGAGCCGCGGGACCGTATCGCGGTGAGCCTCGGCGTCACGCTGAACAATGTGACAGTTCGGATTCATCGCGGTCGACAAGCGCTCAAGAAACGGCTGGAGGAGATGTGTCTGACCTGTCCTGTGCATGGTTTCCTCGACTGCCGTTGCGATGAGGCGGCACGCATCCGTCAGCAGCGGATTGCAGCGATGTTGTGAGGGCACAAAAAGATCACATGCGCATCCCGATAACCACAGGAGAGAAACCATGAAACGATCCAAGATCGCGACTGTGCTTGCGCTCGCCGTGTTGGCGAGCCCGATCTGGGGGCAGGCAGTCAGCGCCCAAGACCCCCATCACCCGGAGAGCAGCAGTACCGTTCAACCGGCATTACCACCGGCCCAGCCCGGGATGGGCGGACAGCAAGGCATGATGGGCGGTATGCCCATGATGAACATGATGGGCATGATGCAGATGATGGGAATGATGGGGTCGGACATGGCCGGCATGGCCATGATCGATCACGTCGAAGGTCGAATCGCTTTTCTACGAACCGAGCTCAAGATCACCGAGGCTCAAGCGAGCGCCTGGAATGCCTTTGCTGATGCGCTGCGCACGAACGCCCAGAAGCTCGGCGCGATGCGCGCTTCGATGATGCCTCAGCCGGGCGCTGGGCAACAGCGAGCTCCGACGATGGCCGAGCGCGTCGAGGCGCAAGAGCGATGGCTTCTCGCGCCGCTTGAGGGTACCCGAACGATCAAGTCGGCCTTCACGAACCTCTATGGCACGATGTCAGACGATCAAAAGAAGACAGCCAACGAGCTCCTCGCCCCGCACATGGGCATGGGAATGATGGTGATGATGCCGGGGCAGATGCAGCCGGGCCAGATGCAACCTGGGCAGATGCAGCCGGGTCAGATGCAGCCCCGGCCGACGCCGCAACCCGGAAAGTAGACGAGGTCCGCTGACAATGGCTCAAGTCGCGACACGTGACGGCGAGGAAAAGGTCGGACCGCAAAGTCGGCGCGCGTCGGCTGCTGTGGCAGGTCGGCAGCGAGCGACGCCGCATGTCAGGACTGAGAATGGTGCGAAGGCGCGCAACGCGCCGTCCGCAGCGGCTTGCGCATGGCTCAGACCTCACGAGCTATTCGCGTACCAGCGCGATTTATGGGAACGCACAATCCTGTTCTGGGATACGCTCCGGCAACGGGCCGACAACATGCTTGCCCATGAGCAGGCCGGAAAGCCTCCACTGCTCGATTTCGACTATGAGCTTCTACTCGACGGCCGTCGGTTCGAGCGTCCGGCGAATTACGCGCTGCTGCGCATCACACGATTTGCCGACGATTGCCTGGAAGATCGTCTGGATCCCACGAAGCCGCCAGTCATCATTGTCGATCCACGGGCCGGCCACGGGCCGGGCATTGGAGGCTTCAAGCGTGAATCCGAGGTCGGCATCGCACTGCACGAAGGCCATCCGGTGTATTTCGTCATGTTCTTTCCCGAGCCTTGCCCAGACCAGACCCTTGCCGATGTCCTGCACGCGATGCGGCGCTTCGTCGAGGAGGTTTCCAAGCGTCACGATGGCAAGGCTCCGGTTCTCTACGGCAATTGTCAGGCCGGCTGGGCCATCGCTCTCCTCGCGGCCGACTGCGAAGGCCTTGCCGGTCCCACGGTACTCAATGGATCGCCGTTGTCATATTGGGCGGGCGAGTCCGGCGTAAATCCAGCGCGGATTTCCGGGGGACTCCTGGGTGGGGCGTGGATCGCTCACCTCGCGGCCGATCTTGGGAATGGCCGATTTGATGGCGCATGGCTCGTCGAGAACTTCGAGAACCTCAAGCCGGAGGCGGTTTGGGAGAAATACGCAAATCTCTTCGCGCATATCGATCGAGAGCGTGAACGTTTCCTCGAATTCGAGCGTTGGTGGAACGGCTTCTATTTCTTGAGTCGCGAAGAGATTCTCTCGATTATCGAGAATCTATTCATCGGCAATCGACTGGAACAAGGGACTTTGCGCATTTGCGAGCATTGCTTTGCCGACCTTCGCCGAATCCGCAATCCGATCGTCATCTTCGCCTCCTATGGAGACAATATAACTCCGCCTCACCAGGCGCTCGGCTGGATTCCGGTCGTCTACACCGACACCGATGATCTCAAGCATGCCGGACAGCGGATCGTCTATCTGACGAATCCTCATATCGGGCACCTCGGAATCTTCGTCTCAGCGGCCGTCGCACGCTTCGAGCACCGTGCGATCCTCGATAGCCTGGGCAAGATTGAGGCGCTTCCGCCCGGTGTCTATGAGATGAAGATCGATAATCCGACCGGTGACCCGGATTGCCGGCACGATGCCTACTCCGTTCGTTTCGAGGAGCGTCGCGTCGAAGATCTCCGTTTCCCCATAGACCGCATCGCGTTCGAACGCGTGCGCGAGGTCTCGACCCAACTGGACATCGCCTATTCGGCAACGCTGGGAAAATGGATCGAGGCCATTACGACGCCGCTGTCAGCGACCCTTCTTGAATGGCAGCATCCGATGCGAACGAGCCGGTACATCTTTGCCACTCCCTTCAGTCCATGGCTAGGCGCGCTTTCGGTCCTTGCCTCGCGCATCGCGAAGGATCGCCATGGTGTGTCCGACGACAACCCATTCAAGGCGCGGGAAATCGAGGCGTTCAACCAGGTCCGCGATCTGATCACCCAGGCGCGGGTGCTTCGCGATCTGGGGTTCGAGCACTTGTTCGAAGCTCTCTACGGCCGTCGGCTGGCCGCCGATACCGCACCGGCGAGAGTCAAAAGCGGATCGAAGTTGCAACGCACGCATGGGAGCCAGCCATGAGCGTCCACACCTCTGTCGGCGAGATTTTCGGCAGACCGCAGGGCGGTACGCCGTCACGTGCCGAACGCAAAATGGAGCGCTTAGCCCTGCGGATCGGCGGCATGACTTGCGGTCATTGCCCGCCGACAATCGAGAAAGCTCTCGCCGCGGTCCCCGGGGTGACGATGGCGCGGGTCAATTCCGCCACCAAGCTGGCGACGATCGAATACGATCCTTCGCGCACGAAGATTGCCGACATTCTGCGGGCGATCCGCGCGATCGGCTACACCGTCGGCACCGCCACGGCGCGCATCCCGATCAAGAACATGCATTGCAGCTCATGCGTCATTCGCGTCGAGCTGGCGCTGCGGATGACGCCGGGCGTCATTTCGGCGCGAGCAAATCTCGGACCGAACGCCGTCGACATCGAGTACCAGCCGGAAAAAGTCGATTTTGAAGCGATCCGTAAGGCAATCGAAGTCGCGGGGTATCGCGTCGCCGAGCCGAAGATCGATCCGAAAGGCGAAGTGCTCGATCCGGCCGAGGCGGCCAACGAGGAAGAGTACCGTACCTTGATGCGGAAATTCTGGTTCGCCGCAGCCATTTCGGTCCCGGTCATGGCGCTCAGCTATCCGGATTTGATCCCGGGCTTGCGCGACTGGATGCCGATGGGCAGCGACACCCGCCGGATCGTCTGGGCGCTCCTGGGCGTGCTGAGCTTACCCGTCCTGATCTGGGCCGGCTCTCAATTCTTCACCGGCATGTGGGATGCGCTGAAGCACCGTTCGGCCAACATGCATACCCTGATCGCGATCGGCATTACCGCAGCCTTTGCCTATTCGGTGGTCGCCGTCGCGTGGCCGGGACTCTTTCCGGATATGAGGCTCGCCGAAGTCTTCTGGGACGTCACCGACGTCGTTGTCGCGCTTGTCGTCCTCGGCCTCGCGCTCGAGATCAAGGCCAAGGGACGGACGTCGCAGGCAATCAAGAAGCTGATTGGACTGCAGGCCAAGACCGCGCGAGTCATCCGCGAGGGGAAGGAGACCGACATCCCGGTCGAGGAGGTGCTGGTCAACGACGTCGTGGTCGTCCGGCCCGGCGAGAAGATCCCCGTCGATGGCAAGGTGATCGCGGGTTCGAGCGCCATCGACGAGTCGATGATTACCGGCGAGTCGATGCCGGTCGAGAAGCAGGTCGGAGACGAAGTGATCGGCGGCACGCTGAACAAGACCGGGAGTTTCCGATTCACGGCCACCAAGGTCGGCAAGGATACCGCACTCGCGACCATCATCCGAATGGTGAAGGACGCGCAGGGCTCGAAGGCTCCGATCCAGCGCGTGGTCGATACGGTCTCCGGCTACTTTGTCCCCGCGGTCATGATCCTGGCGGTTCTTGCTTTCGTCGCTTGGTACAATTTCGGACCCGAGCCACGATCCATTTACGCGACAGTCGTCTTTGTCACGACGCTCATCATTGCGTGCCCGTGCGCGCTCGGTCTCGCGACGCCGACATCGCTCACGGTCGGAATCGGCAAAGGGGCCGAGAACGGAATCCTGATCCGCTCCGGCGACGCCTTGCAGGCCTCGGAAAAGCTCGACGCGATCATTCTCGACAAGACGGGCACGATCACGAAAGGCGAACCGGCGCTCACCGACGTGGTCGTGACGCCGGGCCACGACGAGGCGGATGTCTTGCGGCTCACCGCTTCGCTTGAGCGCGGCTCCGAGCACCCATTGGGCGAGGCGATCATCAAGGGCGCCGATACGCGGAAACTGACGCTGTCCGATGCCCAAGGGTTTGCCGCCATTCCGGGCCATGGCGTGAGCGGTCGGATCGACGGCCATGACGTGCTGTTCGGCAATGCCAAGCTGATGCGCGACCGCGGGGTCGCGATCGACATGCTGCAGGCGGATTGGGGGCGTCTCGCCAATGAGGGTAAGACGCCGATGTATGTGTCGGTCGACGGCAAGGCCGCCGGCCTGGTTGCGGTTGCCGACACGGTGAAGTCGGACTCCAAGGCTGCCATCCAGGTGTTGAAGGCGCTCGGCATCGAAGTCGTCATGCTCACCGGGGACAACGAACGCACGGGTCGCGCCGTCGCACGACAAGTCGGCATCGAGCGCGTGCTCTCGGAGGTTCTTCCGGACGGCAAGGCGCACGAAGTCCAGAAGCTGCAGCTCGAAGGCAAGTCGGTCGGAATGGTCGGCGATGGTGTCAACGACGCGCCGGCGCTTGCTCAAGCGGACGTGGGATTCGCCATCGGCACTGGCACCGACGTTGCCATCGAGGCAAGCGACGTGACGCTGATCAAGGGCAGCCTGATGGGTGTCGTGACCGCCATCGAGATCAGCCGGGTGACGATGCGCAACGTGCGCCAGAACCTTATCGGCGCCTTCGGCTATAACACCCTCGGCATCCCGGTCGCCATGGGCGTGTTGTACCCCTTCGTCGGCCTCCTGCTCTCGCCCCTCATTGCCGCTGCGGCCATGGCCTTCAGCTCGGTGACCGTGGTCACCAACGCCAACCGGCTGCGCTTTTTCCAGCCGAGGAGGATCGGCTCATGACACCGGATCGCTGGATCGTCACCCTCACAGGCCTCGCGCTTATGGCCTTCATCGTCTGGTTCTTCTGGCTCAAGCGCTCGACCGGCTTCCGCGCCACTGAGACAAGCGGTGGTTACCAGGAAGCCATGATCCTGGTGAAGGGCGGCTACACGCCCGACACGATCATCGTTCGCAGCGGCCGGCCAGTCAGGCTCAATTTTCGGCGGGAAGAGACCGCATCGTGCTCCGACAAGGTGATCTTCGCGGACTTTCAGAAGAGCGCCGAGCTTCCCACGGGTCAGACCGTGGCGGTCGAGTTCCTGCCGAAAGAACCGGGCGAATTCGGGTTTGCGTGCCCGATGGGCATGTTCCGCGGACGCCTTATCGTCGAATAGGAGGCTTTAATGTCAGCTCATGACCACTCTGGCCATGACGATCAACCACAGGGCAGTTTCCTCACGTCACGAACCGGACTCGTCCTGATCGGGTTTGTCGTCATTGCCGGCGCGCTTTTGTTTACCGAGCACCGCGCCCACGTCTTGGGCGCGCTCATTTACTTGCCGCTCCTCCTTTGCCCGCTCATGCACTTCTTCATGCATGGAGGACACGGTGGTCACGGGAGTCATGGACAAGAGGATCGTGAAAGGAAGGCGTCATGAACACTGACACACCGGCCTATGGCCTCTGGGGCCTCGTGCTCGTCAATTCGGTCGTTTTCATTTTGTTTGCGTACAGCTTCTTCAAGCCGCGGACGAAACGTGACTGGCGATCGTTCAGCGCGTTCAGCGCATTTCTGGTTGCGTTGTTCGTCGAGATGTACGGCTTTCCGCTGAGCATCTACTTCCTGTCAGGTTGGCTTCAGTCCCGCTATCCGGGGATCGACTGGTTTTCCCACGATGCGGGTCATCTGCTGGAGATGCTGTTCGGCTGGAAGACGAACCCGCACTTCGGGCCGTTCCATCTCCTGAGTTTCGTGCTGATCGGTGGCGGCTTCGTGCTGATCGCAGCTGCTTGGCGGGTGCTCTACGACGCCCAGCAACGCCACGCGCTTGTGACAACCGGACCATACAGCTACGTCCGTCACCCGCAATATCTCGGCTTCATCCTGCTGATGCTCGGTTTCCTCGTGCAATGGCCGACGCTTCTGACGCTCGCGATGTTTCCGGTCCTCACGGTGATGTACGTCAAGCTGGCGAAGAGCGAGGAACGCGAAGCGGTCGCCGAGTTCGGCAGTGCGTATTCCACCTACGCAAAGGAAGTCCCGGCATTCATTCCGCGGCTCGAGCGCTTGTTCGGTCGATCGGCAATCGGGGACTACGATCATGGCCGATGAGAACAAGCCGCTCCCCAAACGCGACCACAGGTTTGATCTTCTCTATCTCATCATGGTCGTGTTCGCGGTCCTGTTCATTCGTGACCTGTTGGTCGGTCAGGACCACGTCAAGACGATCCCCTACAGCGAGTAGTTGGTCAAGCGATTGAACGATCCATGTCCGGTACGGTCTTCACTGTCGGTGCTCGCGTTGCGAGGGCTCGATTTTGAGATTTGGGCCGGAGAAGTGGTCGTATTGTTGGGTCCGTCCGGCAGCGGGAAATCGACGCTCCTGAACATCATGGGCGGGCTCGACCACGCGACAAGCGGCAGCCTGTTCTTCAAGGATCTTGAGCTGACCAATCTCGATGATCGCGGCCTGACGGCCTATCGCCGGCGGCACGTTGGTTTCGTTTTCCAATTCTACAATTTGATGCCGAGCCTCACGGCGCGCGAGAACGTCGCGCTGGTCACTGAAATCGCCGATCATCCGATGCGTTCGGCCGAGGCTCTTGCACTCGTTGGGCTCGAAGGCCGAATGGATCATTTCCCGTCGCAACTCTCCGGCGGCGAACAGCAGCGAGTCGCGATCGCGCGCGCGATCGCCAAGCGGCCCGAGGTTTTGCTTTGTGATGAGCCGACCGGAGCGCTCGATTCCAAAACTGGGATTCTGGTGATCGAAGCGTTGTTGAGCGTTAATTCCCAGCTCGGAACCACGACCCTCATCATCACGCACAATGCCAGCATCCAGGATGTTGCCCACCGCGTCCTGTTCTTCGCAGATGGGCACATTTCGAAGATACAAACGAACGACACACGTCGCGCCGCGGCGACATTGAGCTGGTGATCCATGCGGATGCTCGATCGAAAACTATTTCGCGATATCAGGCGGCTTTGGGCGCAAGCGCTTGCCATTGCCTTTGTCATTGGCGGGGGTGTTGCAACCCTCATGCTTGCGGTCGGCTCTCACCGATCACTCGATGAGACGCGCACCGCATATTATGAACGTTATCGCTTCGCTGATGTCTTCGCTGTTGTCACGCGCGCACCCAAGACGCTTGTCGATCAGGTCGCACAAATCCCTGGCGTTGCTGCCGTCGACGCGCGCATCGCCAAGCTGGCGTTGCTCGACATACCGAACTTTCTGGAGCCTGCGACCGGCCAGGTCATTTCACTGCCTGATATCGGCGAGCCGAGCTTAAATCGCTTGTACATGCGGCTCGGGCGCACGCCGGAGCCCGGTCGGGCGGATGAGGCAGTCGTCAACGAGACCTTCGCCAAAGCCCATGGGTTTGTGATCGGCTCCCGGTTCTCGGCGATCTTGAACGGGCGCAAGCGCGAACTGGTGATTGTCGGAACCGCGCTATCGCCGGAGTTCATCTATACCGTTGGGCCAGGCGATATCATGCCTGACGACCGTCGCTTCGGCGTCATCTGGATGTCGGAGAAAGCCCTGGCCGGGGCCTATAACCTTGAAGGTGCATTCTCGTCGATCAGCTTGAAACTGCTGCGCAACGCATCCGAGCGGGAGGTCATCACGCGCCTCGATGCCCTGCTCGACCGGTATGGCGGCCGAGCCGCTTTCGGGCGGAAAGACCAAACATCGCACGCATGGATCGACCACGAACTCGACATGCTCAACAACATGAGCCGGACATTGACCCCTATCTTTCTTCTGGTGTCCGCGTTCCTGGTAAATCTGACTCTCAGCAGGCTCGTCGCCTTCGAGCGCGAACAGATTGGGCTCATGAAGGCGCTGGGCTATCGCAGCAGCACCATTGTCTTTCACTACATCAAATTTGTGATCATCATTGTGGCTATTGGCGTTGCGATCGGGAGCGCGGCCGGGACTTGGCTCGGCGCATATGTCACTCGCATGTTCGGAGACTATTTTCATTTTCCATTCTTGGTGTTTGCCAAGAGCCCGGACCTGTATGCCATAGCCGCAGCTCTAAGCCTGTCGGCTGCCATTATTGGCGCCATCCGAGCATTGCGCGATGTCGTGACACTTGCCCCGGCCGTCGCGATGCAACCGCCGGCCCCGCCGCGGTTCCGAAAGCTCCTGCCGACGAGCTTCAGCCTCGATAAATTGGTTTCGCAGCCGATGGTGATGATGCTCCGCAATCTTTCGCGTCATCCGTTCCGGGCGGCATTCACAATGCTCGGGATGGCTTCGGCGACCGCGATCCTCATCGTTTCGATCTTTTTGTACGACACGATGGAGCAGCTCATCGACGTGACCTATTTCATGGCCGATCGCCAGGATGCCACCGTCAGTTTTATCGAGAAACGCCCGCGTGAAGTGATCTTACAGATGGCCCGGCTCCCGGGCGTTCTTGCGGCCGAGCCATATCGCGAGGTGCCTGTCAGGATTCGGAATGGAAGCATCGAGCGCCGCATCATCATCAGCGGGAGGCCGCGCGAAGCCGATCTCAACCGAATTATCGACACCGATTTGCGGCCCGTTGTGCTTCCGGAATCCGGCTTAGCGATTTCAAGCATGCTGGCGCAGATCCTGGGGGTGAATAACGGGGATTCAGTCGAAATTGATCTGTTGGAAGGAGCACGGCGGACCGTATCGCTTCCCGTCACTGCATTGGTCGAGGATTATTTCGGCATCAAGGGAATGATGGATGCTGAAGCACTGGCACGGTTGATGCGAGAAGCGCCCGTCGCCACCAGCGTGAACCTCAGCTTTGATCAGGATCAGCGCGAAGCCTTCTACGCTGCGATCAAGGCCATGCCGACTGTGAGCGGGTTGGGATTGCAGCGCGTCTCGCTTGTGAACTTCCGACAGTCTGTGGCACTGCTCATTACGACTATGGCGAGCATCTATACCGGACTTGCCAGCGTGATCGCGTTTGGCGTCGTCTACAACAGCGCGCGCATTTCGTTGTCGGAACGTTCACGCGAGTTGGCCAGTCTGCGTGTTCTCGGGTTCACCAGCGGCGAAGTGCTTTTGATTTTGCTGCTTGAGCTCGCGCTGCTTACGATAATCGCGCAGCCACCGGGGTGGCTTATGGGCTACGGCCTGGGCTGGATCATGAAGACTCAGTTGGCTGGCGAATTAATGCGGGTCCGAGGGGTAGTAGAATCCTCGACCTACGTTCTTGCCAGCGCGATCGTCATCACTGCGGCCGTCATGTCCGCTTTTGTCGTCCGCGAGCGCGTCAATCGGTTGGACCTTGTGTCCGTCCTCAAGACCAGAGACTGAGCCATGCCTGCGAATTGGAAGAAACGAGCAGTTTGGGGCCTTGTTCTGGCGCTGCTGGCCGCTGGCCTCACTTGGTTCGCATGGCCACGGCCGATCGCCGCGGACCTCGCGACAGTCACCAAAGGCCCTATGGAGGTCACGATTGACGATGAGGCTAAAACCCGTGTGCGTCACGTCTACACGGTCTCTGCTCCAATCGCCGGAAAGGTGCTCAGGATTTCACATCCTCTTGGTGAACAGGGAATCTCCATTCATGTCGGGGATCAGGTCAAAGCGGCTGAGACGATCGTGGCGATCATGCAGCCGACAGCACCGAGCTTCCTCGACGTGCGTTCTCGTGAAGAGCTACAGGCGATGCTTACTGCTGCCGAAGCAGCTGTGGCGTTAGCGGAAGCGGAGGTCCGACGCATTGAGGCAGCACTCCAATTCTCACGCGGCGAACTTCGGCGGGCGGAGGCGCTTGCACGCACGAACGCAATTCCCGAGAGGACCTTAGAAAAGGCTCGCCTCGACGTCCAAACCAATGAGGCGGCATTGGCGAGCGCGAAGGCCCAGCTTGACGTGCGGCGCAGCGAACGTGCAAGCGTCGCGGCCCGCCTGATCGATCCGTCAACTGTAACTCCGGATATGAGTTCGGGTTGCTGCATTCAGCTTCGCGCCCCGGTGACGGGCGTTGTGCTGAAGATTATCCAAGATAGCGAGGCGGCAGTCCCTGCGGGAGCACCATTGATCGACATCGGCGACCCACTTGACCTTGAAGTCGTCGCAGATCTGCTTTCAACCGACGCTGTCCAGATCAAACCCGATGCGCCAGTTCGGATTGACGGCTGGGGCGGTTCGCCGGTCCAGGGCCGCGTCACCAGGATCGATCCCGCCGGCTTTCTCAAGGTCTCTGCGCTCGGCATCGAGGAGCAGCGCGTGCGCACGACCATTGATTTCGTCGATCCACCCGAAGCGTGGTCGCGGCTCGGACATGATTACCGCGTGATCGTCCACGTCACCGTTTGGAGTGCCGAAAACGCCGTCACGGTCCCAGTGGGCGCGCTTTTTCGCACGGGTGACAATTGGGCCGTTTTTGCCGTCACTGGCGGACGTGCCCGTACCACCCTGGTTCGGATAGGCCACCGCAACAACCGCGTGGCCGAGGTGCTGTCCGGTGTTTCCGTAGCTGATCGTGTCGTGCTGCACCCGAGCGACCGGATCAAGGACGGAGTAGCCGTCGCAGAACGCGAGTCCCAGTGACCGGCGGAGCTGGGCAAAAGCAAGGGATGGCACGACCGAGCGATCGATTGGATTGGGGAGCAAGCGCCGCATATGACCTCCGTTCTCACCATAACCCCCAATCCGGCTATCGATATTTCGACATCCACCGAACATGTCGCACCGATCCGAAAGCTGAGGTGCGCCGCAATGCGGCGGGATGCAGGAGGGGGCGGAATCAATGTCGCCCGCGTGGTCCGCCGGCTTGGGAGCGATGTCACGGCAATTTATCCGGCCGGCGGATCGACCGGCCAGCTGCTTCGGCGTCTGGTCGAGCAGGAAAACGTTCGGAGCCTTGCAATCAAGGTTGCAGAAGAGACGCGAGAGGACTTCACCGTGCTGGAGGAGAAAAGCGGACATCAGTACCGCTTTGTCCTGCCGGGACCGCAGCTTGCCGAGCCCGAATGGCGAGCATGCCTGAGCGCGCTGGACGCGATGGATGAGTTTCCGGCATTTGTCGTCGGCAGCGGAAGCCTGCCGCCCGGTGTGCCTGACGATTTCTATGCGCAAGTGGCTCGGACCGCAAAAGGACGGGGATCGAGGATGGTTCTCGACACGTCAGGAAGAGCTCTCGTCGCAGCCCTTGAAGAGGGCGTCTATCTGGTGAAGCCGAATCTGCGCGAGCTGCGGGAACTCGCGAACGCCCCGCTCTCGAATCAGGCTGAATGGCTGGGCGCCAGCCGCAGGCTCATCGAGATCGGAGGGGCCGAGGTGGTTGCCCTCACGCTCGGAGAAAATGGCGCATTGCTTGTCACTCGGGAGGCCGCTTTCCGCGCCCGCGCGCCGGACATCAAGCCGCTCAGTGCGGTGGGCGCCGGGGACAGCTTCATCGGTGGAATTGTCTGGAGCCTTGCCGCGGGCCGGAGCGTCGCCGATGCGTTCCGGCATGGAGTCGCGGCTGGGTCGGCCGCCGTGCTGAATCCTGGGACCGAGCTCTGCCATGCACTGGACGTTGCGCGGCTGTACGAACAGATCGAGTTGGTCCCCGCCAAATGTTAACCGTCTAGCCCCTTGCTAGGGAGCCGGCCATGACCGCATCAACACTGCCCTTTGCGCTTCCTGTGAAATTGCCCTTGGATCTCGATCGCGTCCGGGACTATTGGGAGAGCCTGAAGCGACGAGAGAATACCATACCTTTCTGGGATGATCTGAAGCTCTCATCGCTGCCTGATCTTTCCAATCGCCTGATGCTCGTCGACACTTTCGAGAGGCCGCAGCGGTTCCGGCTAAATTCGGTCGGGGAACAAATTCGGGAACAGTATGGCGTCGATCTCGTGGGAAAGTTCGTGGACGAAATCGATCCCAAGTTTCCGCTCGAATTTTTCACTGCCCAGGCTAGTGCGACGATAGAAGCCAAGGCGCCGACGTTTTTCAGCTATGAACCTGCAATCGGCGGAGGACCGCAGCGTCGATACGCGCGTTTGCTGCTCCCGATGTGGGGCAATGGGCGTATCGAGATGATGCTGGGAGCAATCACCACCAGCACGCGGACAAAGTCCTGATTTGCGACGCTGTGCGACATGCGCCGCATGGGAGAACCGATTTCGCAGCTTCTTCAAGCACTTCCTGGCGATCTGCCAGCCATTTGATTTAGCTCAAGGCGGCACCGTTCGCAGGCCGATTAATTACGTTGGTGTGGACCTTCGGAGGGAATCCCATGTCCGTTGCCAATCAAGCACCAGCGGGAAGCCTTGCGGGAGCAACTGCAGGGCAGCCGACTTGGACGGCAAGCACTTGGGGACTACTGGCCGCCATTGCGGTGCTTTTCGTCATCCTCCTTCTTCCGCAACCGGCCGGGCTTCCGGTCGCCGGCCAGCGCATGCTGGCAGTTTTTGGCTTTGCGGTGATCGTCTGGGTCACGGAAGCGCTCGACTACGCGATCAGCGCCGTCGTGATCGCGGCCCTCATGGCCTTGCTGCTCGGGACTGCGCCCAACCCGGCGAATCCACAAGCTCTGATCGGCACCGTCCAGGGCCTCACGACCGCGATGAGCGGCTTCGGGAATACCGCACTCACGCTGGTTGCCGCCGCGCTGTTCCTTGCCGCCGCCATGACAGTGACCGGACTCGATCGGCGCATCGCGCTCGTCATCTTGTCAAGGGTCGGCGCGCGAACCGGCCGCGTCGTGATCGGCAGCATCGTCGTCGCCACCGTGCTCGCCTTTCTCGTGCCGAGCGCCACGGCACGCGCCGCAGCCATCATCCCGATCATGATGGGCGTCATTCTGGCTTTTGGATTCGACAAGAAGAGCCGCTTCGCTGGCCTCCTCATGATCACCACGGTTCAAGCGGTCAGCATCTGGAACGTTGGCATCAAGACCGCGGCGGCGCAAAACATGGTCGCGATCGGCTTCATCCAGAAGACGCTGGGCCAGGACATCACTTGGCTGAGCTGGTTCATCGCCGCGGCGCCTTTCTCGATCCTGATGTCGATCGGCCTCTACTACATCATGATGAAGATGATGCCGCCGGAGGCCGAGGAGATGCCTGGCGGTCAGGCGGCCATCCAAAGGTCCCTGGGCGAGCTCGGGCCGATGACCGGCAAGGAGAAGCGCCTGCTCGCCGTCTCCCTCATCCTGCTGGGCTTCTGGGCGACCGAGGGCGTGCTCCACTCTTACGACAGCTCGACCACCACGACGGTCGCGGTCGCCATCCTGTTCCTGCCGCTCATCGGCGTGATGGATTGGAAGAAGGCAAGCTCGCTGATCCCCTGGGGGACGGTGATTCTGTTCGGCGTGGGCATCAGCCTGGGCACCGCACTGCTGCAAACCCAGGCCGCGCCCTGGCTCGCCAATCTTATCGTCCAGTGGTTTGGGCTCAACCAGCTCTCCGCGCTGGCCATCCTGGCGGTCATGGCAGGATTCCTTGTCGTGATTCACCTGGGCTTTGCCAGCGCCACCGCGCTTGCCTCGTCGATGATCCCGATCGTCATCGCCGTGATGCAGAAGGTGCAGACGCCGGGCATCAGTGTCATCGGCATGACCCTCTTGCTGCAATTCGTGGTAAGCTTCGGCTTCATCCTGCCGGTCAATTCGCCGCAAGGCATGGTCGCCTATGGGACAGAGACATTCGAGGCACGTGACTTCGTGCGCACCGGTCTCATGATCACCGTGCTGGCCTATGTGCTGACGCTTGTTCTCGGGGCGACCTACTGGCGCTGGCTCGGGTTCGTCTAAGAAGGCGGGAATGGCCATGAGTTTCGATCCGTCCGTGCAGTCAAACGACGCCCGCAACCGATCTCCCGGAGAAAGCCATGCCTGCTGATCGACCTTCGGCCGCCGCCCCGCCGGACGAGGCCGCCGAGGCAATCGACGAGGAAGCGCTCGCGCGCGTCATGCGCATTGTGCCGCTGGGCGCGGGAGTGCTGGCCGGCGGGGCGGTGGCGCTGCTCGTGCTCGGCTATCTGCTGATCTATTTGCTCGTGTTCGTGCCGCGCGGGATCGTGGGGTGAGCCGATGGCCGATATTCACCCCGAAATGCACGAACGCCGCATCCTCGGGACCGAGCTGTGGTGGTCCTTCGGCGTCGGCGTGCTGATCGCGGCTGTGCTCGGCATGGTCATCTTCACCGCCGTCACCATGGGCATGAACCCGCCGAGCAATGTCGAGCGCATCGACCCGAAGACCTTGCATCTTTCCGGCGAATTCGCCGAGCACAATCTCGGCACCACGGTCGCGTCCGACGGCAGCGTGACCGCGCGTATCATCGCCACGCAATTCATGTTCCTTCCACGCTGCATCGCCGTGCCGCACCGCCGCCGCGTTACCCTCCGTTTCGCCACCCCCGACGTGATTCACGGCATCCTGGTCACCGGCACCAACGTGAACACGATGGTGGTGCCCGGTTATGTCGCGCAGGTGCATACCGAGTTCATGCGGACCGGAGATCTCCTGATGCCGTGCCATGAGTACTGCGGCCTCGGCCACAGCGAGATGTGGGCAACCGTGCAGGTGTTGCCCGAGAACGAGTTCAAGCCGGGACCCGATGGGAGGATTTCCTGTGCGCAACGTTGAGCGGCTTTGCCTGGCGCATTTCTGGGTGGCATTCGCGGCTTTCGCGGTCGCGGCGGCGCTCGGCGCCTGGCAGATGTGGGTGCGCAGCCCCCTGGGCGCGAGTGTGGGTGCGCCAGGACTATATTTCATGTCGGTCACCGCGCACGGCGTGGCGATGGCCTATGTCCTGACGACCTTCTTCATCATGGGTTTCGGCTATTTCGTCGCGGTGACCGCGCTGGCGCGGGCGCTGCCGGGAAAGCTCTGGGCCTGGGCGGGCTTCTGGCTGGCGCTGCTCGGCGTTGTCAT
>WNGQ01004951.1_pt1 | contig 21946 bp, 19 predicted proteins | sample 5407661 | NCBI WGS metagenome assembly WNGQ01 (sample SAMN13153382, study PRJNA577476) | soil metagenome | isolation source: 60 cm soil or saprolite under Garry oak tree replicate 2 | place: USA:California | collected 2016-06-15 | reverse complement strand
GGCGCGGAAGCGGAATACAAACGCGCTTTCGAAGTGGATCCGAACTCAACGGCATCGAATTATTTCATCGCCGCTTTCTACGGCGCGCGCGGCGATCGTGACCAGGCGTTGGCTTACTTGCAGCGCACGTCGAAGATCGACCCGGCGTCACTGTGGGTGAACAATTCTGCATGCGAGCTTTACCGTTACTTCGGCCTTTACGACGAAGCGGTCGCGGCCGGCGAACGCGCCTTGCAACTCGACCCAGTATTCGCCTATGGCGAGCCGTTGCTCGGCGCATTGTATCGCGAAATGGGACGTTTCGATGAGGCTATTGCGTTGTACAAAAGATCCGAGAGCCTCAGCGGCAGACCGGCGGTTGGTCTGGCGATCACCTACGCGCGGATGAACCGGCGCAAGGAAGCGCTGCAAACACTCGAAGCCGCCACCGCGAATCGGCCTTATACCGCAGGCGATGTCCCGGCCCACGTGCACGTAGCTCTGGGTGCACATAACGACGCCATTCGCGAACTGGAGCGTGCGTGCGAGGAGCATTCATCGTCGTTGCACCTTATCGGTATCGCGCCCGAATTTGCTCCTCTGCGGTCGGACAAACGTTTCCTGTCGATCCTGCAAAAAATCGGGATCGAACCGAAGAAAGTTTTCGCGGCAGCCGGAACATAGACTTCCAGTCTGTGTGCCCAGCAGAGTTGCACTCTGTTGATCAGAAAAGCCTCGAATGCTTTCGTCGGCTGACTGCACAGGCCACAGGCCTATGTTCCAGATGCGGCGGGTACGATTATTGAACGATCACATCTCGCCCGTGACCGTGGGAACGCACTCCGTACTTGTTTAGATCTTGCTGCGCTATGTGCATTCCGAAAAGCAAAACCGCAATCAAACCGAAATACAGTATCGACATTATCCAGCGCTGGGATGGTGTGACTTCGAAGTAACGCTGTTCTTCCTCAGTTCGTTTGCGGAAAAGCGAATAGATCCGCGGCAGCGACAACAGCACAATCAACCAGATAATAAAATTCGGATACTTCCAGCCGAACCAAAGAAGGAGAGCGAACCCGGGCAGCCAAAGCCAACGCGACAACGCGGTCACAATGCGTCCGCCATCGAGCATTCCTACCGGCGTCAGGTTAAACAGATTCAGAAAATATCCGAACCACGCGAGAGCGATGAAAATGGGTGCGGCGAACATTTCACCCAGGAGATTACAGATTAGTGCTCCAAAGCTCCCGAGCATGGGGCCGCCAATGCCAACGCATGCTTCTATCCAGGCATTACGTGGCGCTTCTTTAAGCGCGATGAACGCGCCCATGAATGGAATGAAAACAGGCGCGCCGACCTTGAGCCCGAATTTTTTAGCGACAAGCAAATGGCCGGCTTCGTGCACGAATAGAAGGAGGACAAAACCGAGCGCAAACCGCCAGCCCCACATCTGCGTATAGATCCAGATCATCAGCAGCATGGTGCCGCCGGACTTCAGCAAGATCGGAAAAAATTTCAGGAGCGGCAGAAGGATGAACTTGAGCTTCGCGAAAAACTTTGCGATCACGACGCCCATCACCGTGATTGGGCCCAGCGCCTTCTTAACCCGGCTCCACGCGGTCTCCGTCTTTGGCGCCTCGTACTCTCTTTGCTCGGTTTGCAGATTCATGGCTTCGCCAGGTTAAATCGTTAAACCGTTAAACCGTTAAAGCGTTGAAGCGGATGAAACGTTGTAACCCTTTAACTTTTTAACCTCGAACCTCATTAAACGCATCGCCCAGATGATCGAGGACATCGCGAGGCAATAATGATTGCTCGCTTTGACCATTATTGAAAATCGCGATCTCCGCAGCGCGCCCGCATACCCACGCACCGGCTCGGGCTGCATCGTAAAGCGATAGACCCTGTCCGACCAAGCCCGCGCAGACTCCAGTGAGAATATCGCCCATTCCGCCCGTGGCCATTCCCGGGTTGCCGGTCGTGTTGTAGCTCAACGGGCGGTCACGTTGAGCGACGATCGTTCGACTGCCTTTCAACAAAAGAGTCACTGGAAAACGATTGCAGAACTTCATCGCTGTTGCGGCGCGCGGTTCCTTGTGGTTTGGGAAAAGCCGTTTCATCTCACCTGGATGCGGCGTGAGCAGTCGTTCGCCTTTGCAACGCCTGAGCAGTGAGGTTTTTTCCGACAAAATGTTGAGCCCATCGGCATCAATCACCATTTGTTGCTTGGCTTTCTCGATCAGCTCGAGAACTTCGGCCGCGCGCGATTTTCCAAGACCAGGTCCCAAGGCCCAGACATCGACTTTTTCTTTGAGGAGGGCACGGTAGGACTTGACCGGCTTCACCATCGCTTCCATGGGCGCGGCGCTGGCAACGATCTCATAGATTTCTTCGGGAACAAAAACTTCCACCAGACCTGCGCCTGCTCGCAACGCTCCCTGCGACGTCATCAGGGCCGCGCCGACGAATCCTTTAGAACCGGCCACCACGCCAATGCGACCAAATTGATTTTTGTAGGCGCTGTATTCACGTCTCGAGAGCAAGCCGCGAAACGCCGGCGGACTGGAAATGATTTCCGTCGCTTTTTTTTCTGGAGGCCGCAGCTCACTCAGCGGCACAATCTCCAGCCTGCCCACATGGTTCAGCGCGGCATCCGCCACCAAACCCGGCTTTGCAAACCCGATCGTGACCGTAAAATCGGCGATTACGCAGTCACGATCCGTTTTTCCGGAGTCGCTGTCGAGGCCGGTCGGAAGATCAACTGCAAACACATAGACGCTCTTATTTGTCCGCAACTGATTGATGGAACGGCACGCGGCGCGTATCGGTTCCCGCAGCGGCGGCCTAGCGCCAACCCCGAGCAGGCCATCAAGAATAATCAACGGAGGAGCAGTGCCCGCGTAGTCCTCTGCCGCAATTATTTCCTGCGCGGCGGACAACTCGTTAGGGACGTCCGCCGCAAGTTCGACAAGAGTGACGTTGACATCGGTGCTGCCACCGAGGGATGGCGTGACACCCAAAATCTCAGGTGGTCTGCGACTCAGGCCTTCGAGCTTCTTGCGCGTGAGTTCGCTGCAATCGTCCTTCTTGAAGGCAAGGCGGATTTCGATTTTCCACCCAAGGCCCCGTAAGCATTGCGCCGCCACCAGGGCATCGCCCGCGTTATGGCCTTTTCCAGCGAAGACAATGCACTTGCCAGGCTTCGGGAAAAATTTGGTGACTGCCTGGGCGACTCCGGCGCCTGCCTGATCCATTAGTGCTTCGACTTGTACTCCCCTCGCGAATGCAGCTTGTTCTGCGGCACGCATGTGCGCCGAAGTCAAAATCGGCATATTCAAATCAGCCCTCCCGATCTATCGAGCCAGAGCGTGCTTCTGATCCAGCCGGTTTCGATGAGCTTTTCTTCTTTCGCGCGCCTTTTTTTTGTGAACGCTTGGAACGGCGATGTTCAGACTTCGCCACCTTGGTTTGATCGACGTACGAGGCGCTGCCAACGATATTTCGCCCGCGGACTCCTGCTGCAATTTCTTCTGCGAGTTTTTGGCGGTAAGAAGCACTCCCGGCGTACGCAGCTTCGGTTGGGTTGGTGAGGAAACCGCATTCCACGAGCACTGCCGGAATATTTGTCTTTCGCAACACGTAGAAACCACGGCGGCGCACTCCGCGATTGGACGAAGGTGCGCCACCGGCGACATAGGAATGTATGGCTGAGGCGAGCTGCAAGCTGTCGCGGCTGTAAAAATAAGTTTCTATGCCGCCCGCGCCGCTCCGTTGTGTTGCGTTGAAATGAATACATACGAAGATGGCGTTGCGATAGGAGTTGGCGATTGCAACACGCGTTGGCAACGAAACAAAAACGTCGCTATCCCGACTCATCACTACGCGATAGCCGCTTGCTGCCAGAACATTTCTGAGGCGCTGCGCCACGTCGAGTGTCATATCCTTCTCCGCGATCCTCTGGCCCGGCATCCCGCCGCGGTCGTGGCCCCCATGTCCCGCATCGATCACTACAGTGGTGAGCGAGCCGCTGCTTTCAGACGTGCGGCTGGTCCGCGCTGCGTAGGAACTGCCGCACGCCAGAAGTGCGATTAGCAAATTTAGACCAAGCAAACGGAGTCGGCAAAAATTTCTTGGCATCACTGGTCGTCTTTAGGCAAGTCGGGCGGGCGACCGGAAAGTTTCGGTGCCGTGCTGCGCGAGCTTTGCGCAGGGGTCTCGATCACGCCGCCGCGCACTGCTACTTCGCCGTTTGTGGAATGGACGAGGCGAGGCCGGGTTTTAGTTTCCATGAATGAAGAATGCGTCAGCAGTTCGCCATTCAAGCCGATTCGGGAATACGACCAGGCACGCGGCGCCGCACAATGCAAAACATGCAATTGATTGGCGCGATCGATTTCCGCTTGCGGTTGCTCGAAAGAGATGGTTCGGCCTAACGAATAAGTCGCATAGACAATTCCTGTATCCTTGTCCTGCACGCGGACGTATAAGGAGGTATGGTCTGGGAAACGGTTCGTGAGTAGCGAGTACGTGCGTACCTCCCCGGACGCGGGAACGCCGGTTGGAATTCCCACTGTTTGTTGCCAGATCGGCCGCGCGTCGGTCACTTCGAAAACTCGCGTCCCAGAGTAAAAAAATTTCCCCAAGTCGGTGAAATAAACATGCGTTCGCACATGATAAGCACCGAAATCGTGCACGGGATAAAGCGAAGCGAGATCAATCTGTCGGGTGACTCTCTGTCCGGCTTCGATTTTCAAAGGTGGCTGCGCGTTTTCGGTGCTGAGCAGCGATATCGGTTGCCCTTCGCTTCCAGTTACCTCAAATCCAAGCCACGATCGTCCATCGGCGTCGTGTAGCTCGATATCGCGTCCGGCCAGATTAGTGATGGCGATTGTCACTACCACCGGTTCGTAAGCGATGTATTGCAATCGTTTGAATTTCACGTCCACCTGAATTTGTCCCTCTGCTACAGCGGTAAAAAGGAAAATACAGGCACACGGCAGAGCGCGCCTTAGCTTTGGCCAACCTATCCAGATTGCCGCGATGCTCATGCCGCTTCGCGATGGATAATGTGCAAGGGCGTCATCGTGCCGAGGTACTCTTCGAAGGAGGAAAAAGTTGCAAAAGCCGCGACGGTTCCGCCTGGATCGCTTGCAGATCATCGTCGTAATAAACCTGAATTATGTATCCCAGGTATTTCCGCCGACCGCTGTCTGCGGCAGAACCTTTGGCGCCTCGAGCTTTTTGGCCCGGCCGGACTGTTGCCGCTGCCTCAGCGAGCGACGAGTCAGATGAAGCGCCGCCTGTTTTTGCGCGGACATACTTCACAGAGAGCACCTCCGGATTGGTCTCCGTCCAATCGTGTTTCGGCGTCAGCCATTCGTAATTGACGTCGGCGTCGGTGAGCTTGATATCCTTGTCACCGACCGTGTCGTAGAATCTTACGAGGATTTTCACCTTGTTGTGATCGATCACGGCGCCCGGCTGCTTTTTTACGCCGATTTGCATAGCCAGGTTTTTCTCCGCGTCTGGATCGGGCGTCTCGGTGGTTTTGACCTGAGTGATACCCATGACCGCGCCTTCCAGGTTGCCACCAATATCCTTATGTTCTGCTGCATCAGCTGAAGAGTTTGCGACACCGGAATCCGCTGTGCCGGGAGTTGGCACGCCTAGCTTCAGGCGTTGATTGGCCAGCTCGTATGCGGCGCCAGCCGACGGCCCCATTTCCTGAAGCTTGCGCCACACGTCATTCGCACGGTCGAGGAGCTGCATCGATTCATAAGTCTTGGCCATCTCCTCGAGCACAACGGTATTGTTCGGTTCGCTGTCCAGCGCTTCTTGCAAGCGGGCCAGGGCGTTTGTCGTATTGCCCCGACCGCGCAGCTCGATGCCTTCGCGCAGCAACTGATCAACAAGCGACGGAGAAAGGGCGGGGACCGTCGCCGGCGAAACTGCCGGCTGCGCCGGTGCTGGCGCAGGTGTTTGCGCGGAAACAGATGGAGCCGCAGGGCGTGCCACATTCGCTGCGACCGCCTGTGCCGAGATTCGGGCAGCGCGGGCCCTACCGACATAATAGGAGGCTGCGAAAAAGATCTCTGCTACAGCCAGAATTACAATCAGGCCGAGCCCGATGTGGAAGCTGGGATCGACCTGGATAGCGCGTGAGAGAAGAGTCCGCATAGCGCAATGAACCCACTTCTGTAACCGCGCTCTTGCCAGCCTGTCAACTGGGCTTCCACCGCGTTGCACTGTTGAAGAGTTGAAGCGTTGAAACGGAGGCGCCTTAAGGAGTGACGGCTTTCCAGCCGTCATGTTTCTGCGACGGCTGCCCAAGCCGTCGTTCCTTGTGAACGCTTCAACGCTTTAACGAATCACGGCGCGCTAGCGTGAAATATCGTCCTGGCTCAGGATTTTGAATCCCTCGCCGATCAGCACCGAGGACGCGCATTCTGTGTCGTCTACGTGCAACGCGATCGCGGCAAAACCTCGCGGGCGGATCAGCAGGGGATAAGCGAAATGAACGTTCACCTCCGCCATCACCAATGCAGCAAGCAGTTTCGCCAGCCGGGTGGCGACTTCTCGCAACTCCACCACCACCACTTCGCTAACGCCAAAGGGAACATTTTTTTCCCGGAACAAATTCTCCACGCGCGCCGGATCGCTGGCGATTATCCGCGCAATGGCCGAGTCGGTGGATTCCGATACGCTCAAGGCCACGACGTGGGTGTTCTGCGTGTTGAGCAACTTCACAATTTCCAACATCGCCCCGACCTTGTTGGGCAGGAAGACGGAGAACTGCTTCACCAGCGGCCCTTCCATCTTCGAAGTTGTTTCCGGCAAATTAACGGTCATTTGAATGGCAGCGCCGCGACGGAACTTCCCATAGGCGCGTCAGACGCACTATCTCATTCCCGGTATTTCGTTGGCAAACTTAATATCGCTCTAACGCTTCAGCGCGTTATTGAAGCTGTTCATTGCCGGCGACGTCAATATACTGCCGGAGTGATTGCAGGAGCGCATTTTCTTCTCTACAGCAAAGATCCGGAAGCGGATCGTGCGTTCTTTAAAACCGTGCTGGAATTCCCGTCGACCGATCTTGGCGATGGCTGGCTTCTATTTGCGTTGCTGCCTGCGGAGCTGGCCGTTCATCCCAGTGACACCGAGTTTGTGCAAATGCATGCGGAACATCCAATGCTGGGGGCTGTGCTCAATCTAATGTGTGACGATTTACACAGCGTGATTGCCCGGCTGAAAAATAAAGGCGTTGTGTGCTCGAGTCCGGTGGAAGCCGAGTGGGGAACCAGCACGAGTCTTCGAGCGGAGGCGAGATCGGCCTTTATCAACCAACTCATCCGACAATGATTGAAATGCATTCGACCTGACAGAGCTGAGTTTCGCACGTTCACAAAGGCCTTACGTTCGCTCTCCGACGATGGAAGAAGAAAATGAGCTGATCGCGCTGCGGCGCAAAAAACTCGATGCCCTCCGCGCGAAAGGTGTCGAGCCGTTTGGTTCTGCTTTTGACGTAAGCGGATCGATTGCGGAGGTGCGCGAGCAATTTAAAGAAGGCGAGACGCTTCGCGCGGCGGGGCGCATCACGGCGCATCGCGACATGGGCAAAAGCCACTTCCTAGATCTGCGCGACGCCACCGGTCGCATTCAGATCTATATCCATGCAAAAGAAGTTGGACCGGAGCTAATCGATCTTTTTCGCTTGCTGGATATTGGTGATTTCATCGGGGTGGAAGGGACATGTTTTGTCACCAAAAGCGGCGAACCAACACTAAAAGTCCGCTCGTTCCGGCTGCTTGCGAAGGCCTTGCGGCCGCTTCCCGAGAAATGGCATGGATTACAGGATATTGAGGCGCGCTACCGCCACCGTTATCTCGATCTTCTCACCAACGAGTCTTCTCGCGCGGTTTTTGAAAAACGCATTGCCATTATCAGCGAAGCGAGGCGTTTCTTCGAGGAACGCGGCTTCCTGGAAGTGGAGACGCCAATCTTGCAAACGATCGCTGGAGGTGCCGCGGCCGAACCGTTCAGCACACATCACAAGGCGCTCGGCCTCGATCTTTATCTGCGCATCGCGCTGGAGCTCTATCTCAAACGTTTGCTCGTCGGCGGGTTCAACAAGGTATTCGAAATCAATCGTAATTTTCGCAATGAAGGGATTTCCAGGAAACACAATCCCGAATTCACGATGCTCGAAGCCTATTGGGCCTATGCCGATTTCGAGAAGATGGCGAATCTCGTCGAAGAACTGATTTGTTATCTCGCCGAGAGAATCTGCGGCTCACTAACAGTTGAGCATCGAGACGCCGATGGGAAAATTGTTCGCACCATCAATTTAAAACGGCCGTGGCGGCGGGCCCGCTACCACGATGTTGTACGCGAAGTCGCCGGAAAAAATTGGTTTGCGCTCTCGAGTGAACAGCGCCGCGAACGCGCGACCAATGACTTCAAATTGGAAATCTTGCCGCAACTGGTCGATTTCGAAGTGACGCAGCATGTGTTTGAAAAGCTCGTCGAAGAGAAGACGATCGATCCTGTGTTTGTGACGCACTGTCCGAAAGAACTGGTGCCCCTGGCAAAACAAAACGCAGCGGACAGCTCGCTCGTCGATGTTTTTGAACTGATCATTAACGGCGCGGAGATCGCGCCAGGTTACAGCGAGTTGAACGATCCTATTTTGCAACGCGAGCGCCTGCTCGAGCAGGCGGGCGAAGAGAAGCAGAAGATCGACGAGGAATTTCTGCTCGCGCTTGAGCACGGTATGCCGCCGGCTGGCGGCGTCGGCATCGGGATGGATCGGCTCACGATGCTGCTCACCGGCGCGGAATCCATCCGCGACGTCATTCTGTTCCCGTTGCTGAGGCCGAAGAAACTGTAGCCGTCGCTCTGTGAGCGATGTGATCTGATTGGCACGCGGACGCCGCGCTTGGCACCCACCTTCGCGGCACTACGGCGTGGCAGGCAGCGAAGCGGCCACAGGCGTTCCTCAGCGCTCCAGATCGAATGTGACTTTGGCGTTAATGCGATAGTTGGTGACTTTTCCGTTGTCCACTTCGGCCGTGAACTCCTTGATGTAGAGCGAACGAATATTCCGCAGCGTTTTGGACGCTTCATCTACCGCGCCCTGCGCGGCGTCTTCCCAGCTCTTCGGCGATTGCGACATCAGTTCGATAACTTTAACAACTTTTGCCATGGCGATTATTCTCCTTCTTTTAGTTATCGCAGATCGCCGCTGCATCGCGCGTTTGGGGAACAATCGAAATGATTGATTGAAACGATGAAATGTTGAAGCGATGGAGGTAGAGGCGGTTCACCTGAAGCGCCTGGGCGATTGCGGTCAATCGCCCTACCGTTTTAACAGAACATAATGAAATCTTTTGAGATCGCGGGATTGCCGTCCGATGAAGTGAAGAACTTCGTCGCAGGAACGCATTCTGATCCGTTCCGCGTATTGGGCCCGCACCGGGTTGGCGACGATTTGGAGATCCGCGTCTTTCGTCCGGACGCGCGCAAGATCGAGATCGTGCTGGATCGAGATCCGGAGGAGCCGATCGCAGCGCAGAAGGTTCAGCAGGACGGGTTCTTTTGCGCGACCGTCCTAGGCGCGACGCGTGATCTTCCGTATCATCTCCGTGTCACTGCCTGGGACGGCTCGCAGCAGCTCACGCGGGATCCGTATCAGTACGGGCCGATCATGGGCGAAGTCGATCTGCATCTCTTCACTGAAGGGCAACACTGGAAAATTTACGAAAAGTTTGGCGCGCATTTGCGCACCATTGGCGATGCGGCCGGGGTTTATTTCGCCGTGTGGGCGCCCAACGCGCAGCGCGTCAGCGTAGTTGGTGATTTCAACGATTGGGATGGCCGGGTCAATCCGATGCGCAAACTCATCGGCAGCGGTGTTTGGGAATTATTTTTGCCTGGGATCAAGCAAGGGGCGCACTACAAGTTCGAAATCCGCACTCAGACCGGCGCGGTGCTGCTCAAGAGCGATCCGTTCGCATTTTTCAATCAGCACGGCAAATCGACTGCATCGCTCGTATACGATCTGGAACGCTACGTTTGGAACGATGGCGCGTGGATGGAAGCGCGCAGGAAGAAGAACTGGCCCCAAAGCCCGATCAGCATTTACGAAGTGCACCTTGGTTCGTGGCGTCGCAAACCTGAAGAAGGAAATCGCCAACTGAGTTATCTCGAGCTCGCCGACGAGTTGCTGCCGTACGTGCTGGAGATGGGTTACACCCACATCGAGCTGTTGCCGGTTGCCGAGCATCCCTTCGAAGGTTCGTGGGGTTACCAGGTCACAAATTATTACGCGCCGACCAGCCGGTTCGGTCCGCCTGACGACCTCCGCCATTTCATCGACAAATGTCATCAGGCGGGCATCGGCGTGATCATGGACTGGGTGCCTGCGCATTTTCCAAAGGATGCCCACGCGCTCGCCGAGTTCGATGGCACCGATCTTTACGAGCACCTCGACCCGCGCCAGGGCGAGCAACAGGATTGGGGCACGCTCATTTTTAATTTTGGCCGAAACGAGGTGCGCAATTTTCTCATCGGCAACGCGCTTTTCTGGCTCGACAAATATCACATCGACGGTCTGCGCGTGGACGCCGTGGCCTCGATGCTTTACCTCGATTTTTCGAGAAAACCCGGCGAATGGATTCCGAATGTTTACGGCGGCCGCGAGAACCTGGACGCCATCTATTTCTTGAAACGTTTCAACGAAGTTTGTTACGAGCGTTTCCCCGGCATCATGACTATCGCCGAGGAATCAACCGACTGGCCCGGCGTGTCGCGTCCGACTTATCTCGGCGGGCTCGGGTTTGGGTTCAAATGGAACATGGGTTGGATGCACGATTTCCTGCAATACATGAGCATCGACCCAATTTACCGGCGATTTCATCACGGCAACATTACCTTCTCGCTGCTCTACGCGTTCCAGGAGAATTTCATTCTGGTGCTTAGCCACGACGAAGTCGTGTATGGCAAGCGCTCGTTGTTATCCAAAATGCCGGGTGACGAATGGCAGAAGTTTGCCAATCTCCGGATGTTTCTGGCGTGGATGTATGGTCATCCCGGCAAAAAACTCCTCTTCATGGGCGGCGAGTTCGGTCAGCGGAACGAATGGAACCACGATACGAGCCTTGACTGGCAATTGTTGAAGTTGCCGCGTCACGACGGCCTGCGCCGGCTGGTGCAACACTTGAATTACATTTACAAGAGCGAACCGGCGCTCTGGCAGCTCGACGATACCTACCAAGGATTTGATTGGATCGATCTTCATGATGCTGATAACAGCGTCGTTTCGTTCCTGCGCAAATCACGCGACGGCGACATCATCGCGTTCGTGATCAATGCAACGCCAGTGGTGCGCTACGATTACCGCCTGGGCGTCCCCGAGCCCGGTTTCTATCGTGAGCTTATTAACACCGACGCAGAAACGTACGGCGGCAGCAACGTCGGAAATCTCGGCGGCGTCCAAACCGAGGACGTTCCCTGGATGGGCCGCCAACATTCAATCCTCATCCACCTGCCGCCGCTGGCGACGCTCGCGTTTAAGTTGGAGGAATGACTGTCACTTCCGCTGAATCTTGATCGAGTTGTATCAGTAGTCAGGACTGACCCCATTTCCACATTCTTTGCGGGGCGCACTTCGTAAACGTGCATTGTAGCGGTCACTCTGATGCCTTCGCCTTCTTTCGATGATCGACCACGAACCTAAGAAACTCGCGGAATTTTGCCGGTGGAATGTTAAAGCTGGCGTATGCCCTATCACGTACTTCTTTCAGCAATCGCGAACCGATATCGAGAAGTCGGTCTATTTCCGCGAGTCGCTGTTCTGCTTCCGGGAGTCTGTCGGCAATCGACGTTATCGGGAATGCGTTAAAGAACTTGTGCATCAGGAAAATTCGCTCCTCGTTGAGCTTGTTCCACATTTCCGTAAAGAGTGGGTCAGGCACGCGCGCGACATCGAGAAACCTCTTCTTAAGCACGCCTAGAGGCAGTCTTTCAATTTCAGCCGCGATATTCTCAAAAGAACGATTCTCGGCATCGGTAGCGACTTCGGCAGCAATCAGCATTTCTTGCAAGAGCGCCTCGATTTCTTGGGCCTGGGAAGCTGCACGCGCGAAAGCAATCAGTACTCGGGATTCGTCCGGTCCGGCGTTCATCGCTCGCTATTACCCAGATTTTTCTTCTTCCCTAAACTTGCGGAAATCAGGCCAATCAGAATCTGTGGGAGATTCTGCCTGCTTTCCTACGTTCCTGATTCTTTTTAAATCCGCCGCGATCTCCCTCCCGATTTGCATTAGCTTCTTGAGTCGCCACTCAATCACAAAAAGCGCCAGGACAATCAGAAAAATCGCAAATCCAAGTAGTTCCATATCATTGCCTCCTTTTCTTTTTTACTAGTATCATGGGCCGGCGGAAGGGGGCCGACGCCAAAGTTACTTCCGACCGGCGCCGGTGTGGTGGTCCAGCCAGCGAAAGTACCGGTTTCAAAATCGCCGTTAACAATGAGGTTGGCGGAAGTTGGTTGGGCAGTGGCGACCAGTAGCAGACCGATGGCGAGAAAGCACTTGGCTATGGAGGTTTTCATAGAAACAAGTTCGTATCAAAATCAGAAAGACTGAACAAGCATGAAAAGGTGACATGTCTGTGAATTTATCATCTTGAAGCCCAAGGCGCGCACGGCGAACGGCTGATACGAAACAGTCCTGGTGAAACGGTCGCTCCGCGCAATCGTAGTCTGGTTTGCGATGGCCACGCTGATGAATGCGACTGATGTTGCGAAGGCAGGGCCTTTCCGAGATTTTTTTAGAACGCTACGTAGCGCAATCGCACACCCGAAGGAGCAGCCGCGACGGCACCGGAGCAGTCATAAGCATAATGAGACTCCTCCGAGCGATGCTTCGAATGGTCAGACTTCGGGCAGCCCAGTGCCAGCAAAAAACTGAGCTGCCGTATGGAACTCCTGTCCCCGGTAAACCAGGCTTAGTTACCAGTCCGTTCGCGCCAGATAGCGGTTACGTCGACGTGACCGGTTTTCCGCCAGGAACCGCAGTAGAAGATCCTTACACGGGCAAAATTTTCCTGACACCGTAGGATCTCAGTGGTTATACTCCCCGCCGCGCGCAGTACTGGGAAATCATCGCTGACAATCTCAGCAAAGCCGGATGGAGTTGGGGCTGCATCTCAGTGGTGGATTCTCGCGGGCGGACAATCGGGATTGCCGACGCATATGGCGACGACGGAAAGCGTTTCATTGTGAACGCGGATGAAAAGTTAGCTGCTTTTCTCGAACTTGAATCAGCGACCTTTGCATGAAGAGCTACTAATAGTCGTATCCTTCTTCCTCAGCCTTACGCTGCTTCCACTCATCCCATTCCTCGTAGGCACTGGCAATATCGCTGCCGAAATGGTCCGCCCAGTTCCGGCCCAGTTTTTTCGTGAAGTAGGTATTCATGCCGGCCGCGTCCATCGCTTCTTCTCCGGCTTCCTCGTAAGCTTCGCGGGTCCGTCTCTCTCTTTCGCGATCAGCGATCTCGTGATGGTGATCACAGAGTAACTGAAGATCGGTCAGCTTTTCGCGCATGAACCGATCGTACGTCAGATGATGCACCGAAAGCCGACCTATTTGAACGTCCCCAGGACGGCATCTCTCGCATCGATTTCCGCCGCGTTCTTTAACCAGTCGGCAAATTTTCCGCCATTCCGGTGACCTGACGTACAGGGCATAGGCGAACCAGAATTCCGGAGTGCCATAGATACGACTTTTGCGTTCTTTTTCGCGATCTCGCGCCTGCTTTTCTCGATCGCCAGAAAAGAGAAATCCGTCTTCCGATATGATGTCCTTCATTTAGGACGCCTAATATAATCAAAAAATTTTCGGCATGTCCAGACAATTCGCCGGCAAACGTCGAACGCGCGCCGATAAACCCTCGCCGTGCCTCATTTTTTGACGCAGCCTCGCACGCGATATTCTTTTGCTAAGATTGCCGGGCATGATTCAGCTAAGTCCCTTCAGATTTATCGCGCTGCTCGATTTGCTGACGCTTTGTCTCCGGAAGCCCCGCGTAAAGAGACTCGATGGTTTTCGGCTGCGTGATCATCGCATCAGCGATGATGTTCACTAGGCTGCAAAGTTGCGTGGCTGTTGTCGGCTGATCGCGAAGGTCGAGTTGGCCAGGATGAACCGCCTCGTTCCCAAAAATGCGAGAAATGGGGTCAGTCCTTACTTTTGACACAGGATCGCTTTATTGCCTCGACGGAATTTCCGAGCCAAATTCGCCGTTGCTCACGCGGGTGCGAATTTTCATTTTTGGCCGGACTGCCGAGATTGTACGAATGTTTTTTTCCGCGTTCGTTCATGGTGATGGTGTACCCGCGCCGCAACGTCGCGTCCGGCCCTAGCACGCGCAAGATTCCTTCCATCTGCGCGAAACGGTGTTTTGCGTTTTCGAGCAATCGGCTTGGGCATGCGACCAACCGCCGGTGCAAATCCGCAAAACGCTTACGGCGCATCATGAGCTCGCGCGCGGGACTGCGTACCTGCAACGCACGCGTGATATGCAAGAGGCTGCGCTTGTAACTGTCGATCTTGTGCGCGAGGCAGCGCTGCAAAGTCTCGCGCGCGTGGTCGAGTCGTTGTTGCGCGTCGCGTACGCGGTTCAGCAACTGGCGCGCGAGCGCGCGGGTGCAACCGTCGATGCGCCGCTGGAGATCGTTAATATCGGGCACAATCAATTCCGCTGCCGCGCTCGGTGTGGGCGCGCGGAAATCCGCGGCGACCGTTGCACTAGAAGACGGACGCCAAGGGCACTGCAATTTGGCTCGATTGCCGAAGAAGTCGGCCGTATTCCCAAGGCGAGCCTCGGCATTGCTTTGGAGTTGCGGATTGCCAATCCGCGGTCGGGTGTTCGAGTCACCCCAGGCGCGCACATAAAACGCCATTTCCATAGGTGAAATCACCGCTTTTGGTAATCTTTGTTTTGGAGCGAAATTGATTTTGACAGCAGTCAGTGCGCGCGCGGCGCGCGCACGAATCGAAATAACCATGAATAGAGATTTTGAGCCGCACGCTGACAGGGATGAGAGATGAACGAAAGAAAATGAGGAAGGCCACTGTCGCCCTGATGCTGTTGATGTTCGAAGCCGGAGCATTGGCGGCATCAGGGGCCGAGGGTTCACAGACTTGGAGGCCCATAGGCCCGGCGCCAATCTCTACCGGCTTTGCTAACTTCACCGTTGCATCTGGACGTGTCGATGTCGCCGTGAGCGACCCGACGAATCCCAACGTGATGTACATCGGCGCTGGTGCGGGAGGGGGGGGCGGAGGAGGCGGAGTCTGGAAAACCTCAAACTACCTGACTGCCGACGCGGGCGGGCCAACTTGGGTGCCACTTACCGATGATTTCCCCAGCCTTTCCATTTTCGGCAAAAGCCTGGCGCTATATCGAGATAATCCAGACATCCTCTACGCGGCGGCAGGCGGGCCAAACGGCGGCATCCTCAAAACGGTGGATGGCGGCGCTCAGTGGGACTATCTGCTGAGCGATGTGTTCACGAGCGCGCTGTTTAGCGCGCTCGTGATTCATTCGACAGATCCCAACACGGTCTATGTCGCAGTCCGGGGCAGTGTCGAAGGGGCGACGCCCATCGCGGGCGGCGTCTATCGCCTTACCTTCGCAAATACCGGCGCAAGCGCGGTGAATTTAACCGCGGGAGTTGCGCCCGGATCGCTGGCGACTGACGTGCTCATCGATCCAACCAATCCGCTGGTGCTCTACGCGGGTCTGGTCAGGGCAAGGGATTCGACCAACAATGGCGTGTACCAGAGCACAGACGGCGGAAAGCATTGGCAACTGCTGACGAACGGCCTCCTGAGTGGGTCGCAGGTCGGTGAGTGGATCGCGCTCGCGATGGCTCCCTCCGCGCCGCAAACAGTGTACACGACTATTTTTAAGCCGGAAAACTCCCCCGCGTTCGGCGTGCTCCGGCGCTTCGTGACGACGGATGCCGGCAACAGCTGGTCGATGATGAACCAGCCCTTGGTGGACAACACCGGGCAGCCAACGAAATCGGATTTCCGTTTCTGGCACGTCGTTCTCGGCGTGGACCCGAGCGCTCCAAATGTCGTGTATGTCAACGCCAAAGAACCATTCTTTATGAGGAGCACAGATTTCGGCCAAACGTGGGCGACGCTTTACCGGTGCGAAGACCCGGTCAACGCATACTTTGACAGCACCGGCGCGCTCGCGTATGTGGGCGACCGCGGAATCCAGAGGGCTGTTGCTCCGAGCGATTGCCCTCCTCAAGACGCCTGCTGCAGTCCGGCGTTCGTCTGCAAGCAAGGCAATCTCGGCAATTTCCTGTTCTACAATGTGACTCTGGACCCCAGCGATCCGCATCGGGGCTTTGGCGTTAGTCAGGATCAGATCGATATCGCTAAGTTCACGGGTGAGCCAACGTGGACGTACGTTATTGATAGCGGGCACGGGATCGGGGCGGAAGTCGGCAAGGTGCTGATCGACCCACAAGATTCCGATGTCGTGTACAACCGGTCCCCACTCCCGCCGAATGGCACGTTCGTGAAGCGCTCGACGGACGGCGGAATCACTTGGGTCGCCATATCCAATGGGATCGACATGAGCGAGTTTTCAACTGCTCTGCCTACCCAGGCCCCCAACAACGCCTTCGCTCTCGACGAGCATCGACCGTCACGGCTGGTGCTGGGTGGTCAAAGGGTATGGCAGACGCTCGATCGCGGTGCAAACTGGACGCCCATGAATCCGCTCCCTTCGCCGACGGCTACCATCACCGCGGTCGCCATCGCCCCGTCGCGAGGAGAGACCCTCTATGCCGCCACTGAGGATGGCCGCTTTTTTACGACGAATGATGATGGAACGACCTGGCTGGAGCGCGATCAGGGCTTGCCTTTAGGATCGGGCAACCAAACTCAGGACATCATAATTGACCCGGCGGATCCGAATCGCGTGTTCATCCAGACCAATGGCCTCACAACCAACGGACGCGTCTGGACAACGAATGATGGAGGATCCTCTTGGACGAAGCTCGATGCCGACCTGCCTCCGAATCTGCTGGTGTTCTCGCTGGCGGTGGACTGGCGGTTTCATCGTCCGACGCTGTATGCGGGCACCACACGAGGCGTTTTTTTCTCGACGGATTCGGGAAGGCACTGGGCGCCGTTTGGACAAGGCCTGCCGCGTACCATAGTCTACGGACTTCAGCTCATGCCCCGGAACGGACTCCTGGTGGCAGCGACCTTTGGCCGCGGCGTCTATCAGATCCGCCTGCCGATTCGACCCCGATAGCTACCACACGCCTTCTCATCGTCGCGGCGCCTGGCCTGCCGCGCACGAGGAATAATGGTGCGGTGCAACTCGGGCGCGCGCTTCTCTGAAATCTAATGAGTGAACAGTAATCGGTGATCAGTTCGCCTGAAGTACTGGGAAATAATCGCTGACAATCTCAGCAAATCCTGGCTGGAAGTCTGCCGATCGGCAAGGCCGCTGCCCTGATTATTTGCGATGCTATGGTGAAGAAAATCTGAATTTGGGGGGAACTGTGGGTAGGAAGCTTGCTCCCGGAACTTTCGTCCCCGTTTTCAGACATGCAGTGTGAGGATGCAACTCACCGGAAAGACCAAGAGGAAAGACAAACATGAAAACAAAAGACTTAATTCTCATTCCAATGCTGATAATCTCCACTGGTCTGTTGCCAAGAGCCCAAGCCACGGATTTGGACCCCGTTCTGCCTGCGGGCAACACTGCCGATGGCTTTGGGGTGCTGATTAGCCTCAGCTCCGGCCTTGGCAATTCAGGCTTCGGTTTTCGAGCGCTCAATTTCCTCACTACCGGAGACGGTAATGCCGCTGCGGGTTTCATGGCGCTGTCGAGGAACATCGATGGCAATTCCAATACCGCCACGGGCGCTTTCTCCCTTGCCACCAACCAGAACGGTCACCAGAACACCGCTACCGGTTATGGCGCGCTTTTCTTGAATGACATAGGCGGAACTGGTAATGGAAGCCGCAACTCGGCCTTTGGAAATCGTGCGCTGTTGAGCAATACCGATGGCTCCAACAACAGCGCCCTCGGCTCGGACGCGCTGGCGTCCAACACCACCGGCCAGGAAAATACGGCTACCGGTCTTGGAGCGCTCCAGTTGAACACCACCGGCAACTTTAATACGGCTGACGGCGCTGCTGCGCTCTTTAACAACACCACTGGCAGCAATAACACGGCCAGTGGCGCCCAGGCGCTCGGTAGTAACAGCACTGGAAACAATAATACGGCCTTGGGCAGTGGAGCGGGCGCGGCCGTCACCACGGCGAATGACGTTATCTGCATCGGCTACAACGTTGCAGGTGCGAACGTGAGCAACACCTGTTTTATCGGCAACATTCGCGGGGTGACAACGGGAAACGGCGACGCAATACCGGTGTTGATCGACTCCGCCGGCCAGCTCGGCACGGCCAGTTCCTCGCGCCGGTTCAAGAAAGAGATTAAACCGATGGACCAGTCCAGCGAAGCGATTCTGTCTCTTAAGCCTGTGACGTTTTACTACAAAAACGATAAGACAAACACGCCGCAGTTCGGGTTAGTTGCCGAAGACGTAGCCTGGGTAAACCCCGGCTTGGTGGTGCGCGATAAGAATGGCGAGATTTACACCGTCCGCTACGATGCAGTGAATGCGATGTTACTGAATGAGTTTCTTAAGGAACATCGCAAAGTCGAGGAACAGGAAGCAACCATCGCGCAACTGAAGGAAAACTTTCAGTCCCAGCTGGCGGAGCAGCAGCAACAAATTAAAGCGCTCGCTTCCGGCTTGGAGAAGGTCAGTGCACAGCTTGACGCAAGCAAACCTGCGCCGCAAACAGTCCTCAACAATCAGTGAAGCTGCCGAGGAGATACCGGCTAGCTGTTCCCGGGTCCGGCTCCTATCGCGAGCTCATCAACACTGATGCGGAAACCTATAGTGGCAGCAACGTAGGAAATTTCGGCGGCGTCTAAACCCAGGACGTCCCCTGGATGGGCCGCCAATATTCCATCCTCATTCATTTGCCGCCGCTAGCGACGCTGGCGTTTGAGCGGGAACGGTGAGTGTCCCTTCCCTGTTTCGTTAACGGGGTCGTTAGGCCTTCACGTTTGCAGTCGCCGATAACAATGGACAGTTCGGCGGAACAGTCACTCGAATCGCCTTTGGTACCGCCTCATATCGAACGCTGGAAAATTCCATCGGTTCGCCATCAAGGTTGACCGGAACTACTTCGTCAGGATGGACTTCGACCCAAGGAGTTTGCCAATAGGAGATATACTCGCCCTCCGGTGAAAGTTGTTGCAATTCTCGCGCGGCGGTGAGCAGCGCGGTCGCCGGGATATGCCGAATGACAAGCACATCTAGCAAACCGTCGTCAATATATGCGCGGGGAGCGACTTGGACACCACCGCCAGTCTGCCGTCCATTCCCGATGATTGCTACTAGACCGCTGCCAGTGATTTCGCGATCTGGCAAGGTGAGCCTGCCGTGATATTGATGAACGTTAATCGCCAGAATTGCACCCATCACAGTGTAAGCGGCAGAGCCAAGCAGGCGCTTGAGATCCGGTGAAGTTGTCGCTGTGACCTCAGCGCCGAAGCCAGCGCTGGCTGCGTTTAGGAACCAGTGCGCATTGGCCTTACCGACGTCCATTGGGACGGCTTCACCTTCCAAACAGAGTGCCAACGCCTTCTCCGGGTCACGCGGTATGTCGCATCCGGTAGCGAAGTCATTCGCAGTCCCTAGCGGCACGACTCCCAAAATGGGCCGCGCGTCAATCGACAGATCCATCAGACCGTGAACGGCCTCGTTCAGTGTACCGTCTCCGCCGGCAGCAATCAGCAAATCCACTTCGCCTGCTTCCAACACAAATCGTCGCGCGTCTCCCTTTTTCCAGGTTACTCGCACTTCGATGCGATGCCCGGCTTCTCGTTGTCCAACAACCGCAGCCCGGAGCGCGTCATTGCCCGCCACTTTCCCGTTGAGAATCAATTGAACTTTTCTAGTCACCTTGGGCGTGCGATGTGGATTAACGTAATCCTGGCCACGTCGCTACCTAACGACCTCTGAGTCGAATTCGCCGTCGCTGATGCGGGTGCGAATTTTCATCTTTGGCCGGACTGCTGTGATTGTCCGGATGATTTTTCTGCGTTCGTTCATAGTGATGCTGTAACCGCGGCGCAAGGTCGCGTCCGGTCCGAGCACGCGCAAAATTCCTTCGATGCTTTGGAAACGGTGCTTTGCGTTTTCCAGTAATCGCGGCGGGCATGCAATCAATCGCCGATGCAAATCGGCAAAACGGTTGCGGCGCATCATGAGCTCTCGTCCAGGACTGTGTGCCTGTAACGCACGCGCAATGTGGAGAAGGCCGCGCTTGTAACTGTCGATCTTGTGCACGAGGCAACGCTGCAAAGTTTCGCGTGCGTGGTCGAGTCGTTGTTGCGCGTCGCGCACGCGGTTGAGCAACTGGCGCGCGAGCGCGCGGGCGCAACTATCAATCCGGCGCTGGAGATCGATAACGTCGGGCACAATTAATTCGGCGGCGGCGCTCGGTGTGGGCGCGCGCAAATCCGCAACGAAATCGCAGATGGTGAAATCGATTTCGTGACCGACCGCGGAGACAATTGGCACCGCGGAATTGAATATCGCGCGTGCGACAATCTCTTCATTGAACTCCCATAAATCTTCGATGCTCCCGCCGCCGCGCGTGACCACAATAAGATCGAGAGGTGCAAACGCTTCGTTAGACATTGCGAACTCGCGAATCGCAACCGCGATCTCCTGCGCAGCGCCCGTTCCCTGCACGCGCACTGGGTTGATCAAAATCTGCAACCACGGCGCGCGCCGGCGCAGGACGTTCAGCATGTCGCGAATCGCTGCGCCGGTTGGTGACGTCACGATCCCGATTCGCCGCGGAAATTTTGGCAGCGGCCGTTTGCGTTCGGGCGCGAACAATCCTTCCGCTTCAAGTTTGCGTTTCAGCGCTTCGAACTTTGCCTGGAGCAGGCCCACTCCACGCGGCTGAAGAATCTGGATATTGAGCTGGTATTGTCCGCGCGCTTCAAAAACCGTAACGGTGCCGTAAACCTGCACCTGCGTCCCATCGACGAGAGCTTGTCGCGGCGGCGCAATGGTGTCGCGCCAAATCACGCAGGAGATCTGCGCGCGCTGGTCTTTAAGCGTGAAATACTGATGGCCGCTCGGTTGCAGTTTGTAATTCGAGATTTCCCCCTGGACCCAAACAGCACCGAATTTCGCCTCGAGCGTGCCGCGAATGTTCCGCGTCAGCTCGGACACGCTGAACACCTTCGTCGATGTTTGGAAGAAATCGGCAGTCAGTTGCATCGCTTAGTTAACAAAGAAGGACACGAAGAACACGAAGTCTAAATAAACCGGAAGGATTCTTTGATCCCTTCGTAAAACTTCGTGCTCTTCGTGGTGATCAAAGTAACTCGCCTTGCGCACCGGCCGGCGGTTTGAGCCCGAGCTTGCGATACGCGTTTGCTGTGGCCACGCGGCCTTGCGCGGTGCGCTTGATGTAGCCTTCCATGATCAAATACGGCTCGTTCACTTCTTCGATCGTGCCGGCTTCTTCGCCGACTGCGACCGCCAGTGAATTCAAACCAACAGGACCACCATTAAATTTGTGAATTAAAGTTTCAATGATGCGCTTGTCCCACTGGTCAAAACCGTCGCGATCGATCTCCAGCATCGTCAGCGCGCGGTCGGCCAGTTCGGCGGTGATTTTGCCTTCGGCCTTTACCTGGACATAATCGCGCACCCAGCGCAGGAGATTATTCGCCGTCCGCGGCGTCCCGCGTGTGCGCGTAGCGATCTCGACCGCGCCCGCCGGATCAATTTCAACCCCAAGCAAGCGCGCGCTGCGCAGAATGAT
>WNGQ01003817.1_pt1 | contig 21947 bp, 17 predicted proteins | sample 5407661 | NCBI WGS metagenome assembly WNGQ01 (sample SAMN13153382, study PRJNA577476) | soil metagenome | isolation source: 60 cm soil or saprolite under Garry oak tree replicate 2 | place: USA:California | collected 2016-06-15 | reverse complement strand
CATGCTTCGACGCATCTTATTGAAAGCATTGCCACTGGCACTATGCCTGATATTTCTTCTCCCTGGCATAGCCAGTGCTCACGCTATCTTGTTACGCTCCGATCCCACTAAAGACGCCCAGTTGAATGCAGCACCTTCACAGGTGCGAATGTGGTTTAGCGAGGATCTGAACCCTGCTTTTAGCACCGCCGTCGTCGTTAATGCCAATAATCAGCGCGTCGACAAGAAAGACGCCCATGTCTCAGCCAACAATACACAAGAGATGGACATCACGCTTCCACCCAATCTGCCACCATCGGTCTATGTCGTAGTCTGGCGCACCGATTCTGCCGATGATGGGCATATCTTGACCGGCTCATTTCTTTTTACCGTCATCCGGCCTGATGGCACCATTCCCACCCTCAGCGGCAACACTATCCCAGGCCAAAATGCCTTGGGGAGTGGCAACCTCACCGGCCTCTATACCGGTCAACTTGATGGGCCAACACTCTTCAATCTCATTATGATCACACTTGTTGAGATAGCTGCTGTCTTCTGGGTCGCCGCCCAACTCTGGACCATGTTCGTCCTACAACTGGCTCCCTCTCATGATCCTCATCTGCGTACCATCAATGAACAGGTGCAGCAACGCTTTGAGCGACGCTGGTCTCTTCCTACCCTGTTAGTACTCTTGCTGGCAAATGTGGGTGCATTGGTGGGACAGGCTCTTACCATCACAGGCGGACAATGGGCTGCCGCCTTCGCCCCATCACTCCTGAGCGGGCTGGCCTCCAGTGGACGCTTCGGTACCTACTGGCTCATGCGTGAAATCGTCGTAATCGTGGCTATTGCCGTTGGCGTATACATGCTCCTATCCAAAAAGCGACCTCAACTTGTCAATAATTGCCTACCATCGATCAACCTCTTGCTCGGCTCGATGCTCTTTATCGCTATCGCCATGTCCAGCCATGCCGCAGCCGTTAGCACAAATCTGGTTACCTACGCCGTGTTGGCCGACTGGCTCCATCTAGTATCTGCATCACTCTGGGTCGGTGGCATGTTCTACATCGTCACGAGCTATCTGCCGGTTCTCAGCAGCAGAAGCATGACTGAACGCGCACATTCTCTAATCACCCTACTACCCTACTATTCACCACTGGCCATCGTCGGTGTCGTGATCATGGCCATCACCGGCCCCTTCAGCGCAACCGTCCACCTCACATCATGGCAACAATTACTGAGTACAGCCTATGGCCGCGCCTTATCCGTCAAGATCGTGCTGGTAGGCGCGATCATGCTGATCAGTGCCCTACACGTCGGCCTGCTGCGTCCACGACTAGCCAAAGAGTATAAAAAATACACCTATGCCATGCAAAACCTCTCCTTCAATCAAGCTCAACAGGTCAAGCTTCGCGAAGGACGATTGACAGAGCGCACGCGCCTCCTCACGAGCTTCTTACGTTGGGAACCGATCCTGGGTATAGCTGTGCTGCTCTGTGTCGGCCTGATGAACGTCTTCGCAGGAACACTCTCGCCTATCGCTGCCGCTCAACAACAGCAGTCCAAAAGTACTACATCATCAGCGTTTCATAAAACCGTCAAGACCACTGACAACAAATTTACCTTGAACCTCACTGTCACACCCAACCGTTTCGGTACCAACATCTTTACCGTCAGTGCCATCGATAACAGAACTGGCAAACCAACTACCAACATCGGAGTCTCGCTCTATACCACCATGCTCGATATGAATATGGGTACCGATACTGTCAATTTACAACCCGACGGCAAAGGAAATTTCAGTGCTCCAGGTGATCTAACCATGAGCGGTAATTGGGGCATCCGTATCCAGATACGTACACCCGATAACACCTTGCACGAAGCAAATATACAATTGTACACTCCGTTTTGATTAGATGTGGGTAGTTCCAGGGGGCGACCACGAGAGTCGCCCTCTCAACTTGCAACAATCGCACGCACACCCCCATGACGACCACAAGGGTCGTCACTACTATACTGCGGTTTTGCTCGCTACGCTCGCAAATAGGCGATCATGAGGACGAGCGAAGCGATGTCCTCACCGTGTATAGTAGTGACGACCCTTGCGGTCGTCATGGGGTGGCGGCGTCATAGGAATGGGGTGGCGGCACTCCGCAAAACTCTGACGCTTACCCTGTATTATAGAAGATACTTGACGCTTTGTAGCATTTATTCTATTGTACGCATCATGAAACATATTATTCATCCGTACCGGGCAACGATAAAGGCAAAAAAATATGAACAATTACAAATTCCCTAGACGACCTAACAGATGGTGCCTCATCTCTTTGTTGCTAAGCAGCTTGCTTGTACTATTTGCAGCTTGCGGCGGGGATAACACCACCGCTACCAGCACTCAAACGGCAGTTACACCCACACCCGTCAACGGCTTTGGGACTGCCGCTAACCATGTCCATGCCATGCTGGCTTTGCCTGATCATGTGCTGGTACTGGCAACACATTATGGACTGTTCCGCTCAGAGGATGGCGGTACCACATGGAAAGAGGTGGCCGGTGGCCCCAATCAGCTTATGCAGGGCTTGATGACCTACTCGCTGACCATCAGTCCACTTGACCCCAACCGTCTCTATGTCCTGACCCAGGCTGCCGTCAATCCTCATCCGGGTATATTGGGCCTCTATACCAGTGCCGATCAGGGACAAACCTGGCAGTTAGCCATGCCTACCTCTACTTCAATCTATACGGCTGAGGCAGGTAACGCTACACCCAACGACGTGTACATCTACCTGTCCACCCTGGGTGCATCAGGTTTACAGGTAAGCCGGGATGCTGGTCAACATTTTTCTAGCCCAGGGAAGCTTCCCTTCGGACGTATTCTCGGCCTACTCTCCATCCCTGGTGCTGCCGGACAATTACTGGCCTATGGCAGCGATGGGATGGCACGCAGCACCGATGGTGGAGCCCACTGGCAGGTCCTTCAGGGCCTCAATGGTGGCATCTATGAAGTAACCACTGCCGGTCCTCACAGCCCCATCTATGCCTCTGGTGATGCTGGTATCTTTGCCTCACATGACGGCGGCAAAACTTTCACCCTGGTCTATAGCCAGGGCTCATTTGCCTCGCTCACCGTCTCATCGACGCAGCCACAGATCATCTACGGCAAAACTGGCACAACGACCTATCGCAGCTCCGATGGCGGACATACCTGGAAAGCATTGCCTCACATTAGTGGCAACCTTGCCGTGCTTGCGGTTGATCCCAACAATGCTTCACAGGTCTATCTCTCCCTCTCTTACCCAACCGCCATGTATCAATTGAAACCAAACAGTACAGGCTGGCAGTCCCTCACACCGCAAACATAATTTATGAAGGGAAGATATTTGGTATGATCATATTCTTTCGGCATAGTCATAAATGGATACCAATGCTGTTGCTCACACTTATATCCCTGCTCTTGTTTTTTCCGGGCACAGCACACGCGGATGGTGGCGCACCCAATCTCGCCTATATAGCAGGTGGGCCAAAGGGCATTAGCACCATTGATATCAGCCAACAGCAGGTCACCGGCACGATCAGCATAGACGGTGATCCGCACACGCTTGTCCTGAGCCTGGATGGACGTTTTCTCTATGTAGCCCAGCCAACATTGAATCGTGTCACTATGCTGGCCGCCAAAAGCGGTGCAACGATTTGTACTGCCACTGTCCCCGGTCAACCATCGCTGCTAGCCTTTGATCCAACCCCCAATGCCAATATGCTTTATGCCGCAGGCAATGGCGACGCCAGCGTCAGTGCCATTGATCCTACAAACTGTAAGATTACGCGCACCTTCAAAACCTCCGGACCAGTCTATGGTCTAGCTGTAGCCGCGGTGGCTACAGCCGGCCACGGCGATCAGCTCTGGGTAGCAGATACAAATGCCGTAACGCTCTTCGATACCTCATCAGGTCAAGAGTTGGGCAACATAGCTATTCCCGGTGGACCACAATACGTCTCTATCCCGGTAGGTACGACAGTCTATGTCACCACTCACGAGGGTAGTGTCGAGGCTATAGACCTCAATACCCATAATGTTACCACGTTAATCACCGGTGGCACATTTGGACCAATGGACTACGATGCCGTGACTGGTGAAATTTATGTTCCCGATCTCAAGAGTCGTCAACTCGATGTCCTCAATCCTTTAAGTTTCGGTGCGAAAACACCACCTGAACCCAATCGCACCTATAAGTTCGCAGTGGCACCTCAGTCCGTCGCTATCACCAGCGATGGGCAACTAGGCTTTATCGCCCTCAGTGATGGTAACGTAGCCATGCTCGACGTACCGGGCCGCCAAATCGTCGCCACCATTCACGTCGGTGGCAACCCCAACTTTATTATTACCGGCCTCTACCCACCGGCAATTGGTACAACCCCCCAGCAAGCATCCATGTGGACTACAGTTGCCAGCGTTATCGCCTATATACTGGTGATCGCCCTCTTACTTGTTCCCTTCCTGATTTTCAGAAGGCTCAATCGAACTGAGGTAAAAAAGGTCGAAGTGAAAAAGAAAGAGGATGTGAAACCATAATCAAAGGTCTGTGTACGTCCAGGTAATCAAGCAGGCTCTACGCGCATCAGACCTTCGATCTTATCAAAGTCTGTATCCCAACTATAAATATGGTTTACTTTTTCAGCAAGCATATAGGCGGCGTTGTAAGCATCAGCAAAAGAGATGTTTTTCGTAACGTATAGATCAAACGCCTGATAGTAGATATTCTTGCTTGGAAGTTGAAGACCTTTCAAAGAAATAATGGGTAAGATGAGTTCCTTGATGCGTGACCGAGACACTTTATAGAAGCTTTGTAAGGTAAAAACCGCCTCGAAAATAACTAAGGAGGAGGTTACTACCTTCTCCTCGCCTTTTTCAACACGCATTAAAAGCTGTAATGCTCTCTGTGCCTTTTGCTCATCATCTCGTGTAAGGTACCGCAATAAGATATTTGTATCTACGAAGTGTACTGGCATAGTTTTTCTCTATTGTTCAGAGATGACATCTCTGGCAACCCCTTTCTCAAATTCCTCGCGTGCAGCTTGAAAATCCTCTGGTTTGCTTCTTGGAGTAACGGCTCCATAGCCTGCTAATAATTTTGAGGAGGCACGCATAATCTTCACTACTTCTCCATCGACCTCAAAACGCACCTTATCTTTCGGATGTAGACCGATGAGGCGACGAATCTCCTGCGGGATTGTTACTTGCCCTTTCGATGTAATTGTCGTTTCAAATTCATGCATAGTAATACTCCTGAAACATAAATCCACCTTCTAACACAGTAATACCATTATATCAAAGTATTACTCCCTCGTCAAAATTTCCTAAAACAAGAGGAACGCTATGCACGCATTCCATCCTATCATTCCCGCGTTGTTATTGCCAGAATCTCAGGTTCTCGTGCTAGCATGCGTGGCGAGACCCACCAAAGGATCAATTGGTGAAACACAATGGCATAGATGAGGGCAGCGGGAATGGCAAAGACCCACACCCATTGCATATCAAAGAACAGGGGAACGAAGAGAGCAGCAGCCACAGGAAGCAGCAATACCGCACTCACCAGCATCATGACCATTGAAAGCAATCCCCGCATACAACCACTATTCCCTGATGATGCGCCCGTAGCCTGAAAGCCACGTTGTATCTGGCGCATACGCTGTGGTAGAAAGACCGAGGAAACATTGCCACAGCCAAGCATCACTGCTATACCCGCCAGCCCTAGCGTTAGCACAGGCACAACAAAGTTCCACTCGTGCGAGAGCAAGGCACTGATGCATACCAGCACCAACAGTTCAATCACTCCCATCAAGGCTACGGCCAGGTTCTTACCTGAGAGGATGCGTCGAGGCTCAACAGGAAAGAGAAAGAGAGTCGTCAAACTCTGCCTCTCCATGCCCAGTGAATTGTATGAGAGGGTGAACACGCTAAAAAAGACCGCCAGGGGAGCAGAGAACGTCAATACCGTCCAACCGCTTCCGCTGCTGCTGGTTGGGTTAAAAAGAGGGCCGATGATAAACACAATCACAATCGAGAGCGAGGACACCAGCAAAGCCTTGAGTTGTGGATCACGCCAGAAGTATTTCAACTCTTTGAGAGCGATCACCACCGTCTGGCTAGTCATAATGCGTTGCCGTAGGCTAGGATAGGATTGCTGTGTTTGCGCTATAGGGCTTGCCCCTGCTTTCTGGCGACGTGTACGTACCGCGCCACCCACTTCTGGTGTACTCAAACTTCTCTCAAGCACAATGGCCCACAGGTACAGGACAAGCATGCTTGCCCCCAGCGATAGCACCAGCCAGAGCAGACTACTCCCCCAATTGCCAAGAGTAGCCTGCTGAATGGCGCGTGCCGTCATTCCTGGCGGCAACCACTGTAGATAGGCCGAGAACTTCTCCTGCTGTAAGCTTGCCGAGAACTTCTCCTGCTGTAAGCTTGTCACAATATTGCCCCTACCAATACCACTCAGCACAATCTGTTGAAAAATGTAGCAAGATGAAGAGAACAGAGCCACCACAATGATGCTCAAATCGCGAAAACGGCGGCTTTGTAGTGTACGCATTAATAATGCCAGCACCAACTGACTCATACCGACGACCTGGGCATAAAAGATGAGCATGGCAACAATGGCAAACAATGTCACAGGGAAAGAAATGGCCCAACCCACTATCACGGCCACAAACACCAGTAGCAACCCAAACATAGGAATATCCAGCAGCGTTGAAAAGAGCAGGCCCACCATCAATTCCGCACGGGTCAGTGGAAAAGGCAAAAGTTTGGAGACATCCAGTCCTTCATTCACCGTAAATTCGAGCGAACAACACTTCCACATTCGCCGGATATGGCAAGTAGCGATAGGCAAAAAACGTGCCAACAGCAATGCCTCCATAGAAGGGCAGGCCGAAGATGATCAGCACAATAGTACTGAAGATGCGTGTCTTATCACGTGTGAAGCCGCGCAAGAAAAGCTTCCAGCGCAACCACAACAGCCAGCGTACTTTATCCGCATGTATAATAATCACAGCTAGCTTCCTATTAGATCTTTTTTACTAAAAATGCTAATTCAGTAGAGAACTCGAATTGCCTGACTGACCACGTCGTGTTCTCCACCATAGTGTAAAACTTAGCCTCGTAGTTAGTCATCATTCCTTTACTTCTACCGCCCAAGCTATGAACGGGAAAAGAGATTACCATGTAGTCTGCATTGATAGCATGCAAGAGCCGAAAGCCGACTAACTTGTCTATCTGTTCGAGACATGGTATGGTCTTGAGGATAAATGCTACATCAACCTTTTCCGAGGGGCAAGAATGAATGACGTCACAGACCATGCCGCAGCCTTGTACATGCATAAGTGTCATAAACTTATTTAGGAAGTTTATCATATTCCCGTAAATATCACACATATAGTATTCCACGGGATCCGTTAGTGGCATCCATGGTAGCGCAAGTGGGTTAAAACCACAGGCGACATCAAGTACACGGTGAATCGGAGGAAGGTCAGCCAGGATAGTCGTGTAGAACTGGCTAAGGATAGGTAACCGCTCTCTTGTCGATGCATGATAACTCATAATCTTTACCAAATACTTGAGAAGCTCATCCTGATTACTTGATCGAGAAATTTTCGCCAGGGAATCCAGCCATTTGGAATAAACTTCATTCCCACTAAGATATGCTCCGCCAACCTGGTGAAGTTTATTCTTAGTAGCCTTAATGGCTTCTTTAATACTGGATCGTTTGCCAAGCTCTTGCAACCCTATGCTCTTGATAAGGTCTCTGCTTACATCCTTATATTTGGAACTTGCAAGAACAGCTTCAACAAGCTTATCTAGTTGGTCATTTTTTGTGGTCATATGAAATCTCTTTTAAACGTTCCATCAGCTGAGTCATAAATCTTAGATTATGAATTGTTGCTAATCTGAGAAAGAGACTGTCATTAATTTTGAATAAATGATGCAGATATCCTAATGAGTAGTTTGCGCATAATAAACAATCACAGAAACGAGAAACCGGAATATCAGATTTGAAATATTTGTCATCATTGACATAAATGTATGAGAACCAATCACCCTCTAAACCTGCATGAGGAGCAGATGAATCATAGTTGAAAATATAAAGTCGTCCATGTCTTGCATCTTTGGTGGGCATCGCACTATCAAACATGTCATAACCAATGTGGCTACATGTAACAATGTTGCTTGGATGCCCTATTCCAAGTCCATGCATGGGGAACTGTGGTGGCACAAGCTCCCTCGTATAAGTAATAATATCAGTGAGCAGGTTACCCTGATTATCGAGAGGCCACCCGCCATAACCGAAGCCATCGAAGCCTATCTCCAACAATGCATCGGCACATTGCTTACGAAGTTCATAATATCCACCGCCCTGAATCACAGCGAATAAACGAGGTTGGTGCTCCGGAGAAATTCTTTTTTGAAGAACGAGGCGTTGAAATTCATTGTTGCAACGACGTGCCCAGTCAATTGTCCTCTTGACTGATAGTTCCTGAACCTTGAGTGGGGCATCAACATGAGTACATTCATCGAGACACACGACAATATCTGCTCCATAACTAAGTTGCAATTGAATGGTTTTCTCTGGAGTGAGATGAAATTTACGTTCAGACCCGGTGGGCTTAAAGGTGATACCATCATCGTTTATTGAGCCAAACTTGGGATTTTGCTGGATTAACGAGTAGGCTTGAAAGCCTCCTGAGTCCATCATAATGGGACGTGGCCACGCGCTCATGTTATGCAGCCCTCCAAGGGCTTGGATAGTTGAAGAACCTGGGCGTTGCATCAAATGAAATGTATTCATGACGACGGCCTGAATCCCGCACTGTACAAGGTCACTAGAATCAACCGAGCGGACCACTCCCAGAGTAGCATCTGGCATAAAGATGGGAAATTTCAATTGACCTTGTGATAGCTGTAAATGATTTCTAACTTGACTCATATTATATACCTATTGGGTTTACTCCCAAATTACTCATAATAGGAGCATGCACACAACTTCTTGTTGCACCGGTATCTATAAGGCCAATACCTGTTATAGGAGAGGGAAGGGGTCTTTGTTGCCTTGTGTAAAGGTCTACAAGTGCTTGAGGGATAGATATAGAAACAGCAAGGGTAGGGCCGAGATGAGCCAGTGTTGGAGGACTTGGTCTACGTCCCCCAGCAGGGTCGTTCTCAAAAAATTGACTATTAAAAACAGGCATGCTAAAACTTACAATCTAACGTGTATCACACCGACGGTCAATGCGGGGTAGGAAACTGCTTCATCGCCATCAAGGACTTGCTTGATTAAAAAAGGCTCGTTGCCAAATCTCTCTAAACCCGCTTTATACGCTTCTGCCTCTGTAGTAAATGCGCCCGCGAACTCACCGCCCTTAATAAGGACAAACTGATTCTTATAGAGTTTCAGATACTCCTGCTTATGCTTTTGAAAGTATTCAAGTTCTGTCTGTAAGGGATTTTGTTCGCTCATGTCAATGATAATACCACTAAAACGCTCAGAAAACAAGCATATATCTCTTTAGGCTAGTAAAGCGAGCCTCATTTACTGCCAGATTGGTTTTTTGAAGTATCTGATCTTTCCAATTACTCCAACCAGCTCAAGTTATGGTTCTCACTCGGAGCACCAATAATATTGAGAAAGATATCCTCCAGCGTGGCATCTTTATTCTCACCACTCGCTCGCTCACGCAATTCTTGCAACGTCCCTTCGGCCACCAGCATTCCCTGATTAACAATGCCCACCCGCGTACACAGCCGCTCAACCACTTCCATGATATGCGAAGAAAAAAAGATCGTGACACCACGTTGAGTCAAATCATGCAGAATATCACGGACGACCCGCGAACTAACCGGATCGATGCCTTCAAATGGTTCATCGAGAAAAATGACCTGCGGACGGTGAATAATCGCTGCCGCCAATGCAATCTTCTTACGCATACCCACCGAATAATCGACAATCAGCTTATCTGCATCATCGGCCAGCGTCAGTACCTGCAACAACTCTCCCGCCCTGCGTCGGATATCTGTCTCTGGCACACCATACATATGACCGGCGAAGACAAGAAATTCCTTTCCGCTCAACCGCTCATAGATATTCAGATATTCCGGCAATACTCCCATTAAAGCACGCGCTTGCAGAGGATGTTTCCATACATCAACACCACCCACCTCCACAGAACCAGATGTGGGACGTAAAAGGCCCGTCATCATCTTGATCGTCGTGCTTTTACCCGCTCCATTTGGCCCCAGAAAGCCAAAAAACTCACCACGTTGTACGGTCAGATTAAGATGATTCACTGCCATCTTCTGTCCAAAGACACGCACCAAATCATGAGCAACAATAGCCAACGCTACAGATGGCGAAGGCCGTAATCCATCCTGTCCTGCTAAAGATCCAGGTGTGTTAGAGTCATGGAATGCAGTCATACTGTTATTTTTTCCGTTAGAAACCTATTCTGTCTATTCTTTCTATTGGAACCAATTTCGGACTTTTCCAGTAAATTCCAGCCAACAAGCTCCATGGCAGGACGATTCTTTTGATGATAGGCTGGAAGACATCAGCATTACCTCACCTGTCAAGAATATAATCTAATTTATCAGCTATATACTCAAAATACAAGCATTTTCATCCAAAGAAACGCACACCTGAATTAATCGGCGACAAATAACCGTATGCCATGAGATGGCGAGTCGCGATAGTATTGCCGCGACTCGCCATCTCATGGCATACCTGTCAGAAGAACTATAAGCTTGATGAGCTAATGGATCAGGGCTTTGACCTGTGAGGCCCCGTATATGGTTTCACTTTATTACTGAGCACCAACGATCCAGGAGAAGTGATAGAGAAGCGCGGTGGGCCAGCTGGTCCCCAGCCCAGACGTAACACCTGAACCGCAAGATAACGAATACCCCAACGGATGGCACTGACTATATCGCCAGGCATAACTAAACTGATGTGTCCATAGTCAATACCGCTAGAGGTATCCTCCGCCGTACATTGGCCCGCCAGCGAACCATCAGCATTATAAAGGGCTAGAGTAGTTCCTAGAGGAAACTGGGCCAATGAAACGGCACAGGCACCGACATGCGTCCAATTGCCATCAGCCATTCTACCACTCTCGGTAGAGACAGTTACTTTAAACGTCGCAGGCTCGGCACCAGACGCGACAGCATTTGCCAACATTTGAGAACCAATCCCCACCAGTAAGACAATAAAGCCTAGTGCAACCGTACGGATTCTCCAGGCATTTTTCCAACTCAAGACACTACGAAACATCGCCAAACTTACTCCTTTTCATACTCAACACTACATCCACCCCTCAGGCATTATAGTAGGCTAGTTCATCCACTCACCAGGGGTATTGCTACGCACACGCACCCCGCCTTTCTGTCCTTTGATAGCTTTAGCATCTTCGGCTATTTTGGCGCGTATTTGGGTAGCAGAGGTGCGATGCCAGTAGGCGGCGGGAAAGAGACCCAATCCAATAGTCAGCGCAGCACCAATCTCAGTCCGTGTAAATGGCAGATAGTTCGGTATGTGAAAAGGAATCCGGTGAATCACGCTCAGGCGCAGGCCGAGTACAAATACAAAGATTCCCATTTCAAGCACGCCTATCACTATGTAACACAATACCTCAGCCATACGCTTTTTACGAAAGGCATATGCAAAAACAACATTCAACAGGCACAAAAAGCCTGCCATGAAAGGTGCCACTTGTAAAATAATACTTGTCACTCTGATGCCTCCACCCAGATATCTCTGAGACTCATTGCTAACTATACGTCAGTAATAGATTAGAGAAGGCTACCTCCGTACCCTTTAAATTCACAATCATCCCCACCTCACCTTCCGATAGCGAGCCATCCTCTACGTTTCCTACTTTCTGTCCATTGACGAAAAAGGTAAAGAATTTCCCTTGCGCCACAACTTTGAAAAGGTTCACATGGGTACTTCCCTGCCCTTGGCGAAATTCCTTCCCAAAGGGATGCTGCCAGATGATCTGATACGGATCAACCGATGGGCCATTGATATCATCATATTTCGAGAACTGGTATTCGCCACCCACCGTATTCACCACCTGAAAGGTATAGAACGTCGTGCGACTTTTACCATGGACTATTTGTGGTGGACTAAAGCGCAAAATCACGCCAAAAGAGTTATCAACGGAGGTATCATCTCCCTTTATTTCTTCCATGGTGAGCATGTAAACCATAGGCACCTTGATATCCACCCCACTTAGCAAAGCGGGCACACTTTGTTGTGGATCATTATTGAGAATATGATAGGCCCCATCTTTAAAGACGTAAATTTTGTCGCCACTCGAAATCACTGGCCAGTTGTGAATATTCTGATTCAACGGATCGCTCAGCATAATATTAGCCTCTGCTGTCTCCGCTGCCTGAGCCAGAGCAGTTGCTTGCACATTAGGTGTTGCTATCTTGTGCATGCTATTGCTCGCTGACCGACTCTGGTTCGAGTGTAAGCGAAACGCCATTATACCAGAAACGGAGAGAACAAGCAGGACAACCAGAGCTAGTGCTGCTACCTTTTGCCACTGCTTCAGTAATTTCTTGTGTATACCATCGCCTACTTCAGAGGCTTGTTGAAGCGGCTGCGACTGGGATAGTACAGGCAAAAAACCGGTGACATAGCGACCAGGTTGACCGGCCACAGGCACCTGGACGACTTTCACCGAGCTGGTCAGCTTGACAGTGCTCATATTACCTCGCTCGCCAGGAGGGAGCATAAGTGTCCCTGTCATCTGTGAATCCGGAAAAGGCGAGAGAGGATTCGGTACTGTTGACTTCGGCGGTGATGATGTATCTACCTGATCCTGTTCGCTATCTGGTGCGGCTAAAGTACCCGTAGTATTGGCAGTCGCAAATGTGGGAACAGCCAGCTCAGGCTGTGGTGTTTGCCCAACCTGCGATATGGTAACAGGCGATGTACTTAGAGAAAACCCTAGCTGTTCAGGAGCTGCCAGCGTGCTTTCTGTGCTTATTGACGCAGGCATCGGCGATGGTGCAGATAGAATGGCCTGCGCTGGAGTTGGAACGGGTGGCGTGTTGAAATTAAAAGTAAATGCTAGCTGTTGCCGATTGGCATTTGTCGTACTCTGCTCAGAAGTTCCTACCCTGGCTGAAGTTGCCGCGCCATCCGTTGCATCTGTCGATCGCACCAGGTTGGTCCTCAAACCCTGGCGTGGACGTGTCGGTGGAAGAGGCATATTATACACCGATGCACTCAGCGGCTGGCTATTGCCTTGCTCACTGCTCTCCGTCGTTGTCTCTTCTGCCGTTGGAGTCTCTTCCATTGGGACAAACGAAGGCTTCTTCACTGTGGATACAAGCCACGCAGGTTTACTCTGCTTGTCCCATATCGACAAGTTTTCGGTCTGTGGAGCGTTAGCCATCTCCCTTATCGGTAAAAGACGCTCAGGCTTACTTTTGCCCAGCGTATCATCCTCTGCCGACTTGCTCCCATTCTCTACTTTTTGCGATGTCAGGGTAGAAAGATCTCGTGAACGGTGAGACGCGCTCACTGTTGAAGCAGGAACGGCTGGAGTAACTGGGTTGGCAACATCAGCTTTCTCCTTGACAGAGCCAGCCGACGGCACACTGATAGAGCTAGCTGTTGTCAAAGCAAGACGAAATTCGTTGGCAAAGTCTTGCACACTGCTATAGCGATCGGCTGCGCGTTTAGCAATGGCTCGTAATATCACTTGTTCGACGGCTAATGGCAGGTCTATGCCTAAGGAACAAGGTGAGGGAGGAAACGTTTGGACCAGTTGGGTTGCCAAGCGCATTGGTGTACCACTTTGAAATGGCGTCTTCCCGGTGACCATCTGATAGACTATCACACCCAGCGCATAAAGATCCGTACGTGCATCAACGACATCACCCATCACCTGCTCTGGTGCCATATACTCCAACGCTCCGACAGGCTTTCCCGCTTGCAGTAAGCGCATCTGCGAGGTTTGCCGATCCACAACAATCTTGACCAGACCAAAATCGGTCAACAGCAGACGACCATCGGGAGTTTTTAACACATTGGCAGGTTGCACATTTCGATGCACAACTCCTTGTTGATGGGCACAGTCTAATGCCGCTGCCAGTTGCGACAGGTAGTCAGCCACTTTTGCCAAGGGAAGAGGGCCTTTTTGTGCCAAAACATGTTGTAGTGTGCCGCTACTGATATATGGCATAACCAGATAAGCTAAGCCATCGTGTTCTCCATACTCATAGATGGGCAAAATATTCTGGTGTTTCAGTGCGGCAACAGCAGTCATTTCCTGGTGGAACCTTTCCAGGAAGACGGCTTGTTGGTCAGAATGTTGCGAGGTTAGCGGTGCCACTACTTTCACCGCTACCTGTCGTGCCGGACGAGATTGCTGACCTAAAAATACGGCCCCCATTGCCCCCTGCCCAATAATCTTCTGAAGTGTGCAGGTTCCTGGCGTCGTACCAATCAAGGCTTGTGCGTTTATCAAGGTCCTACCTCTTTTTGCTGTTGCTGTCATTTCGTCCACTTCCCCTTTCACCAGCCACCACCAACGGTGAGCCTCATCTACTTCATTCCACTACCACATCCCTTAACCGCCGACAGTGCCTCTCTGGCAAAGCGGATCCTCCAGCCACTACACATTCCTCCCTTTTCCTGCCATGCTTTTCTTGAAAGTAGCATGCCTCACTCTAATTGCAAACAATTACAAGGGCCCCCACCCACAGGCGTTCACTTCAGCACGGCTGTCATCCTGAGCGCGAGCTTTGGATCTCTCGCTGGGCCCAGCGCCGATCCAAAGCTCGCGCTCAGGATGACAGCATGAGACTCGAACATGCCGTTATACCCTCAACTTATTGACGTGTGATTAACATATTCACAAAGGCCACCTCAGTACCTTTTAGATTGACCAGCATGCCCACCGTACCGCTAGCGTAAGACTTATCTTGATCGGTTCCTACCTTCGAACCATTGACGCTAAAGGTGAAGTTGGGACCATTCTGGTAAATTTTAATGGTGTTGATATTCTTGCTTCCCTTTCCCTGGTGGAACTCAGAGCCAAAGGGCTGGTGCCACAGCTGCGTCCAGTAATTATCAGGGTTGCCAGAGCTATCGTCATACTTATAAAAACGATACTCGCCACCACTGACATTGACGACCTCAAAACTGTAGAAGGTGGTGATTGTCTTATTCGCTTTGGTGCTCTGGCTGAAGCGCAGGACCATACCAAACGAGTTATTGTTGGAGGTATCATCGCCCTTTACTTCCCACATTGTTAATGTATAGGCGTTGGGGATGGTAAAAGGCTGATCTGGTAAGACCACCGCCACTGCACTCCCCTCAGTATTCTGGATATGATAGGCTCCCCCGCTAAAGAACTCATCTCGACCCACCGGCAGGTTATGAATATTATGGCTCAGTGGATCGGAGAGAATCTGATTGGCCTCAACCGTTGCTTGCGCCAGCGCGGTAGCCGTCGCTTTTGGGTTGGGGGTTCCAGCTATATGGGTAGCTGTGCTGGATCGAGCTGACCAACTGGAATGGGTACGGACATACGAGAAAGCTCCAGCGGAAACTGCAACAATCAGCAAAACAAGAACACCTAAAACGGCCACCTGCCACGGCTTGCGTTTGCGCTTAGCAACATCGGTTGCCTCGGTTGGGGCTGATGGAACGACGGGTAGCAGTCCGGTAATATACTGACCGGGCTGACCGGCAACAGGCACTTGCACAACTTTGACAGAGCCGGTCAGCTTCATGGTATTGCTTGCTTTCTCTCCCATGTTTGGCACTGCCAACGAGCCACTCGTATTGCGTACCGGAGACAATTGTCTCAATTCCGTTGGCAGCACAGCAGGCTCTCCTTCTGTCAACGCAGGAAGCTCACCCGTCGGCTTAGGTGCCGCAGATCGCCTAGACAGTGCAGCAACCTGCGAGTCTGTATTAGCAGGCCATGGCTCTGTCCTGGAAACCGATACCGCCGACAAAGGCACGCTGCCTCTACCAACAGCAGGAAACATACCCGTGCGCGAGAGTAATCCACCTGAACGCACTGGCGCAGTAGTAGCATCGGTAGCCTCAGCAGCTGGCAAAGCATCCGTTGCTTTCCCCAAAACGAGATTTGAACCAGGAGTCGCCGTGGGCAACATCCCCGTTGAACCATTCTGCCACGTCGGATCAAACAGACCACGCGGCGTGAACAGGCGTGCCCCGGTAGATGTAGTCACAGCAGGAGTTTTGACGGTGAAGCCATGTATGGGAAGACCAGCGGCACTCAGTGAATCGCGGAACGCCTCCACAAACTCTCGTCCGGTGGAATAACGGTCGGCGGGTCGCTTGGCCATAGCGCGAAGCATAACCTGCGAGCAGGCTACTGGCAGGTCTGGACGTAAGAGACGCGGCGCAGAAGGCGGCGTTTTCATTTGATGGGCCGCGATCTGCATAGGCGTCTCACCCTGAAAGGGGGTCGTACCAGTGACCATCTGGTAGAGAATGATACCCAGCGAGTAGAGGTCGGAACGGCCATCCACAGGCTCACCAATCACCTGTTCAGGGGCCATGTAATCTGGCGTGCCAACAGGCGCGCCAGCACCTGTCAAGCGTATCTGCGGAGCTTGTCCATCTGCGATGATCTTGACCAACCCAAAATCAGTCAGCAGCAAGCGCCCTTCAGGAGTCATCAAAATATTAGCAGGCTTGATATCACGATGAACGATGCCGCGCTCATGGGCACAGTCGAGGGCCGCCGCGACCTGTTCCAAATAGTTCAATGCCTTGGGTAGCGGAAGCTGGCCTTCCTGCTCCATATGGTCACGCAGCGTACCACCACTGATATATGGAACGACCAGATAGGCAAAACCATCACGCTCACCATATTCATAGACAGGTACAATGTTAGGATGCTCCAAAGAGGCTGCCGCATCAGTCTCACGCCGGAAACGCTCTAAAAAAGCCGCCCGTTGATGAGCGGTCAACGCGCTAGCCGGCAATAGCACTTTCACCGCAACCCAACGACGAGGACGAGACTGTTGAGCTAGAAAAACAGCTCCCATACCACCTTGCCCGATAATTTTCTGGAGCGTACAGTTTCCTAGCACCGTCCCTATCAATGCCTCTGCATTCATCAAAGCTCTACCTCATTCCGTTCTTGACATTCCTACGTGTCTCCTATCTCCACCACATCCCCTCTTTACTCTTAACATTCTAAAATGTGTGTCTCTTACATCTTATTCAACTTGAACTGTTCTGACAATCTATAGGGCTAAAACCCATGACCAAAGTAATATACCTACGGAGATTATCGCATCACATAGCGATACACTATGACAAAACTCAACCCCTGACAAGAGAGGCTCCTATTGCAAAATAACGTAGGAAGAAACCAAGTTGTCGAAATACAGGACATCTATCCTATATTTCTTTTACACCTTCGGGGCCACTATCTTCCTCAGCGTCCAGAGGCACTTGTTCGTCGCCAACCAGGACAACCATGGAGGGAACGGTACGGCTTTGAACAATGATGCCGTGCAGGAGTAAAGACGAAGCTTGAGCAAACAAGGGGCGCAAGCGTTCCAGGCGTTCGCGCTGGAGACGTAACTGATTGGCACCTACACCGATCCGACCGCGTGCCACTTCAATGGGGGTAATATCATCCTGCCCAGAAGAGATCCGCTGCCAGATATCACGCGCATCGAGTACCTGACCAACAGCGGACTGCACCTGCTGTAAGAGATCAATGGTCTGGTTGAGGAGCATCAACATATCTCCTTCGGCCAGGTCAATGCGACGGAGCAGGCCCGCCAGCGAGGTGCCACGTGACCACGCCAGAGCTACACCATGAAAATCTGGCACAATACCAGGAGTGAAGTTGATATTAGCAGCTTCCTCTATATTATGTACATTTTGTGAGACACGCCAGAGCTCTCCACGCACACGCTTGAGCATTGTACTCAGCACATTACGATTATGCATACGGCGTTCGTGGTCAAAGGTAAACCAGCTACACACCTCGGCCAACTCGCCAGCTGAGAGGTCATCAAGTACACCCAACATCATCAACTCGATAATCAGAATGCCGGACGGATGGAAAATACTACGCAAGAGACGACCTCGTAGAGTTAACTGATCATCCTTACCAATATAGCCCAGTGTACGCAGGGCAAAGATCGTGCCATCCAGTTCAGCCGCTCCGGCACGACTGAGAGGATACGCTCCAATTGACTTGCGGCGACGTTCCAGAGCCTGAGTCGCTCCCTCGATAGCTTTGGCACGCTTTTTCGTCTCCTTCTTGCCCTTATGGTAACGCATCTCCAGTTTTTCTAAGCGGGTCAGTTCGCGCTCCTCCCAGAGAAGGTAGCGTTGATACTCTCGCAAGCTAGATGCACAAATGCGGCGTAGATGCTGCACGTCAGCGGGACGCCAGAGGTTGAGTACAGAGTTATAGCGAATAGTGAATGAACTGGTCACAGGCAAAAGTTCGCCCGTGATCTGTTGAAAGGAGCTTTCAAACGGCTCCCATGGGGAATAGGGTATAATAGCAGCCCCACGCACATCCATCCCACGCCGACCAGCACGCCCGGTTAACTGGCGGTACTCATTGGGCGTGAGCAGGCGCATCTCTTGACCATCAAATTTGCTGAGGCTACCAACCACGACGGAACGGGCTGGCATATTGACACCCAGAGCCAATGTATCGGTGGCAAAGACAGCACGAAGGTGTCCCCGTGCAAAAAGCGTTTCCACCAGGACTTTTAAGCCAGGGAGGAGGCCAGCGTGGTGAAAGGCCAGCCCACGCGGTAGCAGTTCAGTGAGAGCATACACCTGTTGCAGGTTACGATCTTCTTTGGGCAATTGCTCAAGCCAAACGCCCACTTCTTCTCTAATTAGAGCCTGTTCTTCAGGCGAGGTAAAGAGATGGAGAGCAGCACTCATAGCCGCCTCTTCGACGACGCGCCGCCCTGGCAGGAAGTAAAGACAGGGCAATAGATCCGCCTGACGTAAGACCGTGAGCACTTCACCAGGTTCCGGTGCTTCGCGCTCAGGTGAACGTTTGGCCTTGGCGTTTGGCTTCTCCTGTATTTCCCCTGAATATGCTTGAGCTTCACCTGTTGCCATAGCATCCTGGCGTGTACCTCCGCGCTGTTTAGAGGATGTATCCCACAACTCGTCGTCATCCTTATCCTCTTCATCATCATCGAAGGTATAGACACGTCGACGGCGCATGAGCTGGGCCAGTCGAGCCTCACCACCGATATCGGGAAAACGCTCTATACGGTTGCCCTGAGCATCCTGCACAAGATGCAGCTTGTTGTCGAGAAAGTAGTAGTGTTCGAGGGGCACAGCGCGTTGTTCATGCACAATCAGGGAAATAGGGCGATGCACACGGCTGATCCAATTTGCCAGGTCCTGTGCATTGCTGACAGTGGCGGAGAGACCAACCAGTTGTATGTGAGGTGGAGAACAGACAATAGCTTCTTCCCACACAGGGCCACGCTGCAGATCGCTCAAGTAATGCAGTTCATCAAAGATAATGAAGCCGACATCAGTGAGCGAGGATGGCACGAGGCTCGTATCATTACCGAAACGGTCACCACCTTCTTCCAGCAACATGTTGCGGTAGACCTCCGTGGTCATGATGACGACAGAGGCGCGGCTGTGTTCCACAATATCGCCCGTGACGAGGCCAACCACCTCAACGCCGTAGATATCACGCAGGTCACGATACTTCTGGTTGGAAAGTGCCTTGAGCGGCGTGGTGTAAATGACACGCTGCTGACGCTGTTGAGCAAGCCAGATGGCATACTCAGCCACCAGCGTTTTGCCCGTACCGGTGGGTGCCGCCACCATCACCGACTGCCCTTGCGCCAACTGGGCGATAGCTTCTAACTGAAAGTCATCGAGCGGGAAAGGATAACGCGCTACGAACGTTTCAATTTCCGCTAGGCTCTCGCTCCTCGACTCCACTTGTTCGTCCATATTTTCTTCTTTTGTTGTAAAATTTCGTATTATAGCCCCATTGTAACATGGGAAGTGCGGATGAACAAGCATATTAGCTCTCCCCACCCTCATGACGCCCGCAAGGGGCGTCACTACTATACTACGACTCTGCAAGCCGAGGCATCGTATATAGTAGTGACGCCCCTTGCGGGCGTCATGGGGGCGGGGCGGCACTATGCAAAAAGTTGACGCTCACTCAGCTCAGAGCCAACGCTCTTTTCAACTGTTCCAGCGATACATTGCCACCAGAGCAGACAATGCCCACCTTTTTATCTTTTAACTCACGGCGCATCTTATAAGCCCCAGCTAGAGAGGCGGCCCCAGCCCCCTCAGCAAGGGTATGGGCGCGTTCAATGAGCCAGACAACAGCCTGTAAAATCTCCTCTTCACTGACTAGGAAAAAGTCATCAAGCATTTGCCGTAGAATAGTCTGAGGAAGCTCAAAGGCGTGACCAGTGGCGAGCCCCTCGGCCAGCGTGCGGTTAGTACTACAGTCCCACTTAGAAGGTGAGATAGCTCCAGCAGCTGATCTCTGCTCTTCAGGTTTTTGTTGGAGGCTGAGCCTGAGAAGCCATCTTACGACGATTGCTCCTTGCTAAGTGGCACTGTAGTATTAGGAGCCTCGATCAAGTGGCCCTGCCTCCATGACTCATAGGCAGCTGGTGAGGCGGCAGCCTGCACACCGATGACGCGTATAGCAGGATTGATAGCACCGGCCACGATACTAGCCCCCGCTGCTCCACTTCCACCACCGATGGGAACGATAAGCACTTGCAAATCTGGCTCATCCTGCAACATCTCCAGCGTTTCGGTAGCAACCCCTGCAATGAGCAGAGGTTCATTGCCAGAGTGAATGTAACGATAACCATGTTCTTGAGCCAGAGCCTCGCAATGTAATTGAGCCTCATCGTAAATACTACCATGAAAGATGACCTCGGCCCCCATCCCTTGCATAGCAGCAACCTTACCAGGATTGGCCCCTTCAGGAACGACAATACGAGCTTTGACCTGAAATAAGCGAGCGGCATAGGCGACGGATTGACCATGATTACCCGTAGAGGCCGCGATAACCCCTCTGGCACGCTCATCCGGGCTAAGTTGGGAGATCAGATTAATCCCTCCACGCACTTTGAAGGCTCCAACCGGTTGATAGTTCTCGTGCTTAAACCATTGTACACCTGTCAAAATCCGGTTTTCTTTGGAAAAGAATATATCCCCAACAGAAAGCCCGCGCATCGTGGTGCATGAGTTCTCCTGCTGGGGGTAAGACTACTTGGCTATGGAGGGAAGATCCGTACCGCATGGCATGTGGTAAATTGACTGAAGGTTCGAACGAGAATACTGGGCTGAGGGCCCCTTGTTCGAACCTTCAGCCAAAAAATGTTGGGCTGAAGGTTCGAACGCATACACGAAGGTTCGAACGCATTTCCAGAGGTGGAACCACCATCTCTCGCGATCTCAAGGGGCTTCTCGTCTCCTGCGCCTGCATCAATGACCTCATCGTAGCGTAGCGGAAGCTTCTCAGTGGTAGCTTCCTACAATGTCGGACTCACATCCTTTCCTCCCAGTGCAGGTGACCGCTCTGAGGCCGTAGCAACCAGATTCATCAGATGGCCCATTCGGGGCGCAGAACATCATCCGGTGAATTTCCATCTGCTTCCAGCCGGGGAGAGGAGGAGGCAAGCCGATTTCTCCGTCGGTCACCAGTTCCTGTTCGAACCTTGAGCCCACGTTTCGATCCTTCAGTCAAAATCGGTCGAACCTTCGGCCAATTTACCAGCATGCGCGATTGGTAATTGGGCTGAATGTTCGAACGCAAATACTGGGCTGAGGGCCATTGCGTCGAACATTCAGCCCAATTTTTTTAGGCTGAATGTTCGACACAATTTCCACGCGGTGACTCATTTGTAGAGTACATATCATTTTTCA
>WNGQ01005332.1_pt1 | contig 21949 bp, 15 predicted proteins | sample 5407661 | NCBI WGS metagenome assembly WNGQ01 (sample SAMN13153382, study PRJNA577476) | soil metagenome | isolation source: 60 cm soil or saprolite under Garry oak tree replicate 2 | place: USA:California | collected 2016-06-15 | reverse complement strand
TCGAAGCCAGGCTGGCAGTCGAGCTTGATCCGCTCTCGCTGCTGATGAACATGACGCCGGCCCTGGCATCGTATCTGGCGCGCAATTACGACGTTGCAGTCGAGCAGCTTCAGAAGGTTATCGAGATGGAACCTAATTTCGCGGCGGCTCACAGCGTGCTGGGCAACGTTTACCTGCAACAAGGTTCGTACGCGCAGACGATGTCGGAATATCAAAAGGTGTTGGATCTTTCAAAAGGAGTTACGCCAGTCGAGATGTCGATGAAAGCCGTAATCGCTCATGCCTGCGCCAAATCCGGCCAGCGAAGCGAGGCGATTAAGCTCCTGGATGAGTTAACTGCGGCTTCGGGCGAAAGCGGTCAGTTGCCCGGAGTCCTGAACGTATCACCGCATTCCATCGCCGAAATCAACGCCGCGCTGGGTCGAATCGATGAAGCATTCAGATGGCTCAACAAAGCTTTTGAGCAGCACGATATGCAAATGGTCAGCTTAAAGACAAACCCCACGCTTGATGGGCTGCGATCGCAACCGCGCTTCGCAGATCTTGTTCGGCGCGTCGGCTTGCCGATGTGAAGTAATTTAGAGAGATCGCTCCCATTGACTGAAATTCAGAATTGAACCGAGGAAATGTTTAAGAGATCGAAATCTTTCACCGCTTTAGCTGTGCTGACAATATTGTGCGCCTCGGCGCGAAGTCAGTTCATTTCGGCCGACACCTATACTCGCTATGAATTGCTGGCGCCCGAAAGTCATCAGTTCAAAATCTATTACGAAGTAACTGAGACGCGGGTGGGCGCGCGGTTTCATTTCAATCAAATTCGTGAAGGCAGCGAAGCTAGCGACGAGTCCGTAATCGACCTTGCGACCGGAAAGCCGCTCAAGTTCGAGGTGGTCACCGGCTCGCAGGCTAAGACGGATTGGCCGGCTGAGAATCTCAGCGCCTTCGGTCACTACATCAAGGTGTTTCTGGCCCATCCCATCCCTGCGAACGGCGAGTATCGCCTCGCAATCATCAAGACGTACAAGGACGACAAGAGCTATTACACGGAAGGCGATCAGATCGTTTTCAAACGTCCGCTGGGAATTCCCCGCGACAGCGTCGTGCTGCCGGCCGGCTATGAAATCGTTTCCTGTTCCGTGGCGGCTCAGGTGTTGATGGAGGCCGATAGTCGCTTGAAGTTGGCTTTCGTGAATCCAGGAAGCGGCGGCCAACTGGAAGTCACCATCAGGGCGAGGAAACCAGTGTCGCCGAAGTAATTTTTCAGAGTTCTCGGGCAAAAAGATATGAAACTTCGGCTTCCAATTATAGCGCTGAGCATTCTTGGATGTTGCTCACTGATCGCGAGCAGCGCCGGTCAAAGTCAGAACCCGCCACTTTCTGAACGTGCCTATCAGGATCGCGAGATCATCTACGAACTGCAATCTCCTGAGTCGCACGCGTTTCGCATCGCTCACGACTACACGATCCGTAAAGTTGGCGAGCAATACTATTTCAACGTAGTGCGTGCGGGCAGCCACGTGTCTGATCCGGAGAGCATCGATCTCGATAGCGGCGAAAAGTTGAAGTGGGAAATCATCAACGGCAAGCAGGCAACCGAACGCAAGCTGCCGATCGGCGAGGCGATCAAAGACGATTCTGAGATTGTGGTCACGCATCTGGCTCGTCCGCTTGCGCCCGGGACAACCAACCGGATCCGCCTGAAAGAAACCTACGCGGATCCTAAAAGCTATTACCTGGATGGTGATGAGCTGGTCTGGGATCGGAGCTTTGGCCGCTTGCGCAACACGGTGGTGCTGCCACCGGGCTGGTACCTGACCGCACTGGCCTCGCCGGCAACCATTGAGACACTGCCCGATGGGCGCGTATCCGTCTACATCGTGAATCCGCGACCTGATGAGGTGCGTGTCTATCTGCGCGCCCGCCGCCGGCCAATTTCAAAATGAAACGACGTTTCCGCTCTATCGACTCTGGTACGCTTGATAGAACGCAGTTAGAATCTCCTCCGTACTTCGGGTAGTCTGCTTTCAGCTCTCAAGCAATTCGGCGATGAGTCTTGCGCCAGGCGCTAAACTTGGCCGCTACGAAATCCGCTCGCAGATTGGCGCGGGTGGAATGCGTGAAGTATATCTGGCGCTCGATACAAAACTGGATCGTAAAGTTGCCCTGAAAAAATACCCATGAGAATTTCTTTAATTGCGGCATTACTTTTGACGCTTGGCGTTTCAACCGTGGCGCAGGAGCGCTTCACCGTGGGCACAGCCTCAGCCGCGCGCGGCGAAAAGGCTACCGGGACGATTGAAGTCCCGGCGGCTACGGACTCTGCATTGAGCATCCCGGTTGTGATTGTCCGAGGCATGAAACCCGGACCGGTGTTAGCGCTCGTTGCGGGAGCGCATGGTACTGAATACACTTCAATAATTGCGCTCGAAAAATTGATTAGTTTACTTGATCCGGCACAGGTATCGGGAACGATAATAATCGTGCCGCTAATCAATATTCAGTCATTCGAACAAAAAGTTCCTCACGTGAATCCAGTGGATAAGAAAAGCATGAATCGCTTTTATCCCGGCAATATGAGCGGTACACAAACTGAGCGCGCTTCGTACCTGATCACCAAACAAGTTGTCGAGCAGTGTGATCATTTAATCGATTTACACGGCGGTGATTTGGACGAAAGTCTGAGGCCGTACAGTTACTGGACGAAAACGGGCGATGAGAAGCAGGATCGGATCTCGCGGGAAATGGTTTTGGCTTTCGGCCTCGATCACATAATCATCTCAACCGATCGCCCCAAAGATCCGCAGGCGTCGCGATATCTGGAAAACACGGCCACCACCCGCGGCAAACCATCGATTACCGCTGAAGCGGGACACGCCGGCACCGTGGAAACGGATGATCTGAACGCGCTCATAAACGGCTGCCTGAATGTCATGCGCTATCTGAAGATGCTGCCGGGCACAGCCTCGTTTGTCGAGCATCCTGTCTGGATTGAAAAGGTTGTAACGGTCGCGAGTGATCAAACAGGTATCTTCTATCCGCTCGTAAAACGGGGAACCTATGTCGAGCAGGGTATGAAGCTTGGTTATGTCACTGATTATTTCGGCAAAATAATTTTTGAAGCCCGAGCCGCGGCGCCTGGAGTTGTGCTATACGTCTGCGCGGTACCGTCGATGATGAGGGGCGCAACTATCGCCAACATCGGACTGATCGCGAAGTGAGCAAGCCCGCCAAACAATGGAACAGGAGATTCAATTTTGTTCGACACGCGATGACTTTGCTAATGCCATCACTCAAGCAAAAGACATAACGTAAATCGGTGCACTATAGAAAACTGAATTGTAAAGTTGAGTTTGATTCTTCCGCTGGTGTGGCCAGGCACCCCTGACTAGTCGATTTCAGGTCATCAAGTCTTGTCCTCTTCGGGAAAAACCCTACAATGATGCCGCAGCGTCAGGTTGAGACGATTCAAACGATTAATCGTGTTTGACGGTGGGCACATACCGCCATCGGAATTCTTTGTGCCGACAATGAACGCGTGGCTGGACGAAACGCTGGGGCCGGTTAGGCGCGAGTAAATTTGCATAGTGTCCTATTTTGAAAAGGCGGGAGCCCACCCGCGAAATCACGCGCAAAGTGGCTGGGCCCTGTCAAAGCGGGACACTAGTTGAATTTCGCCCCGCAGCGAGATATGGAAAAGATGTTAATGAGCTTCACCGCCGGAACCAAATTAGGCCGTTATGAAATCCACTCGCAGATTGGCGGGCCGTTATGAAATCCACTCGCAGATTGGCGCGGGTGGCATGGGCGAAGTGTATCGCGCTTACGATCCAAAGATGAATCGCGAGATAGCAATCAAGATTCTGCCTGCTGCTTTTTCCGCCGACAAAGAGCGTCTCGCTCGGTTTGAACAGGAAGCTCAGGCAGCGGGTTCGCTCAATCACCCAAACATTCTGGCCATTTATCACATCGACACACATGACAGTTCGCCTTACATCGTTGCCGAGCTGTTAGAAGGCGAGACTCTGCGCGAGCGAATGGGTGGCATGGCACTGGCGCAGCGTCGTGCAATCGGGTACGGCCTGGAGATTGCCAATGGCCTCGCCGCGGCGCACGCGAAAGGAATTGTCCACCGGGATCTAAAGCCGGACAACATCTTCATCACCAAAGATGAGCGCGTGAAGCTTTTGGATTTTGGAATTGCAAAGCTCATTCAAGCTGATGTGAGTCAATCGCAGACAGACATTCCTACCAGGCGTGTCAATACGGGTCCGGGAATCGTCATCGGGACGGCCGGCTATATGTCACCAGAGCAGGTGCGCGGCCAAGCCGTAGATCATCGTTCCGATATCTTCTCGTTCGGTGCGATTCTCTATGAAATGCTCTCGGGCCGGCGTGCTTTTCACGGTGAGTCGGTTGCCGACACGATGAGCGCGATCCTGAAAGAGGACCCAGCTGATCTGTCAGATACGAACCAGAACATCTCTCCCGCGCTTGAACGGTTGGTGAATCACTGTCTCGAGAAGAATCCCGAAGCGCGTTTTCATTCAGCGCGCGATCTGGCGTTCGCGCTCGAAGCCATTTCAGGCTCTTCGGCGGCTTCCAGCCAAACGATCACGGCGATGACTTCAGTGCCTGCGCGAGAGCGAATCAGAAAACAGTTGCCGTGGCTCGTTACCGCACTTTTGGCGCTGGCGCTGATCGCAGCGCTGCCGTTCGTCTTCCTGTATTTCCGTAATGCTCCGGCATCGCTCCCGAACGTTGTCCGCGCGACGATCGCTCCCCCGGAGAACGCGCACCTGCTGTACTTCAATATGATGGCGATCTCTCCCGACGGGCTGCGGCTCGCGTTCGTGGCCATCGGCGCTAATGGTGTGCAATCTCTCTGGCTGCGGCCGCTCGGGGCGTCCTCGGCGCAACCGCTCGCCGGGACTGAAGGGGCGTCTTATCCTTTCTGGTCGCCCGACAGCCGCTTCATAGCATTTTTCGCGAACGGCAAACTCAAGAAGATTGAGGCCGCGGGCGGTTCCCCACAGACGCTTTGCAACGCGCCGAATGGCCGCGGCGGGACGTGGAACCGCGACGGCGTGATCGTCTTCGCTCCCGACATCCTTAGCCCGCTGTACCGCGTTCCGCAAGCGGGCGGCGCGCCTGCCGCCCTGCCTCTGGATCAGTCGCGCAAGGAGAAGGTGTACCACTTCCCTTACTTCCTGCCCGACGGCCGCCACTTCCTCTATCGCGCCGGAAGTACAACTGCTTACGCACGGGATAAGGGCAACGGCATTTATGTCGGCTCGCTCGATTCGAGCGAGTACAAGTTGATTCTGAACGACGATACTTACGCGATCTATGCGTCGGGTCACCTGCTCTTCTGGCGCGACGGAGCGCTGATGGCCCAGCCGTTCGACGTGCCGAGCCTGCAATTGTCGGGCGAGGCTGTGCCCATCGCCGAACAGGTGCAGATGAATCTTTCTGAGGTCAGAGCGACGTTCTCCGTTTCAGAGAACGGAGTCCTGGCCTTCCAGAGGGGCACTTCGGTAGGCTCCGTGACCCAACTCATCTGGTTCGAACGCGACGGCAAACAGGCGGGCAAGTCAGGCGAGCCGGTTTTCGGCGCGAGCCCGCATATTTCACCGGATGGACAACGGGTCGTGGCCATGCTCTTCGATATACAGGCCGGAAGTACCGACCTCTGGCTCTACGACTCCGCCCTGACTCGGAAGACGAGATTTACCTTCGATCCGGCCTTCGATAGCAACCCAGTCTGGTCGCCTGACGGCCGCTCGATCGCTTTCAGCTCAGACCGAAAAGCCCGCTTCGTGTACGACATTTACCAGAAGGATGCGAGCGGCGCGCGCAACGAGGAAGTGCTCTTCGAGTCTGACGAATATAAGCGTCCCACCTCGTGGTCAGCGGACGGGCGCTTCCTCGCTTATACGAGGTCGGACGGGCCGAATGGCAAAGGCGACATCTGGGTCTTACCGTTCACGGGCGAGCGCAAGCCCTTTCCGTTTATACAGACATCACAGTTCAACGAGCAGCGCGCCCGGTTCTCCCCCGACGGGCGCTTCGTCGCGTACGACTCGGACGAGTCAAGTAGCCGGCAAGTCTATGTCACATCCTTCCCCGGGCCGGGCGGCAAGTTGCAGGTCTCGACGAACGGAGGCGAGGACGCTGTGTGGCGCAAGGACAGTAAAGAGATTTTCTTTCTCTCTGAGGGCAAGCTGATGGCGGCGGAGGTGAAAGCCAACGGTTCCGCCCTTGAGATCGGCAACATCCAACTACTGTTTGATCCGCATTCCGGGTTCGGGCCGAACGCTCACTACGATGTCACCCCCGACGGCAAACGCTTCATCGTCGCCACAGTCGGCGAAGGAGGCTCTGCGCCCATGAACCTTGTCGTCAACTGGACGGCGGAGCTGAAGAAGTGACGTTAGCGTCAGGCACAAAACTTGGCCGTTACGAAATCCGCGCGAAGATCGGAGCGGGCGGCATGGGTGAGGTCTATCTGGCGCAGGATACCAAGCTTGAACGCAAGGTGGCGTTGAAGATTCTGCCTGCTGACGTCGCCTCACATCGTGACCGCATGGACCGTTTCGTCCGCGAGGCAAAGGCTGCCGCGGCACTTAATCATCCGAACATCGCGCACATCTATGAGATCGGCGAGGCCGAGGGCCAGAATTTTATCGCGATGGAATTTATCGATGGTCAAACATTGCGCAAAGTCATTCATAGCGGCCAGGCAGATATGCCAAAGCTTTTACGATACTTGCAGCACGTCGCGGAAGGTTTGGCAAAGGCTCATGCAGCCGGCATTGTGCATCGCGATCTGAAGCCGGACAACATCATGGTGACGCGCGATGGCCACGCCAAGATTCTGGATTTTGGCCTGGCGAAACTAATCGAGCCGCAGCAATCTTCCGTCGACACAGGCGAAGCAGCCAGTGAACTGGCTACCGCAATCCTGCAACAGCATTCAACGCCTGGGGTCGTTCTCGGAACCGTTGGCTATATGTCACCGGAACAAGCGCAGGGCAAGACCAAAGAGATCGATCAACGATCGGATATTTTCTCGTTCGGCTGCATTCTCTACGAAGCGGTAACCGGGCACAAGGCCTTCGCCGGCAAAGATGCTGTTGATTCGCTTAACAAGATCATCCGCGAGCCGGTGACTCCGATCAGCGATTTTCGCCCGGACGCGCCAAATGATCTGCAAAGAGTTGTGCGGCGATGCCTGGCGAAAGATCCCGAAGACCGCTATCAAACAATCAAGGATGTCGCCATCGAACTGCGAGAGTTGCGGCGCGATCTTGCAGGCGCGACCGGCATTGATACAACCACATCGCCGCAGTTCGGAGTACCGCCTTCAGGCGGAATAGTATCGCCTGGTCAGATCTTGCCGTCTGAAGCCAGCACTCCAAGCTCTCAACCACCCTCAAGCGCTGAATACATCGTTTCTCGAATCAGGCAACACAAATTCGCGTTGGCTGTTGCTCTAATGGTGCTTGCTGCTGGCGCGGTTGGACTCGGCATGTATCTGCATGCCCGCAACAACGAAGTAGCGATCGAGTCAATTGCCGTTCTGCCATTCCAAAACAGAAGTACTGACGGGGACACCGAATATCTTTCCGACGGTCTGGCAGAGTCGCTCATCTATCGGCTTTCGCAGCTACCGAACCTGAAAGTCAGTCCTACAAGTTCGGTCTTCGCTTACAAAAATAAAGAGATCGATCCAGTCAAAGTCGGCAACCAGCTTGGGGTCAATGCAGTCCTGTTAGGCAGGATTGTTCAGCGCGGCGACAGCCTGACGATCAGCGCCGAGCTGGTGGATGTTCGTTACAACAAGTTGCTCTGGGGTGAGCAATATGAACGGAAGATGTCCGAGTTGCTTCAAACCCAGCGCGAGATAGCGCGCGAAATCGTCGACAAGCTCAGGCTGAAGGTTTCCGGCCAGGAGCAAGGGCTGGCCAAACATTACACCGAGAGCAATGAAGCCTATCAACTCTATTTGAAGGGCCGCTTTCAATGGCACAAACGAACAAACGAGGCGCTGAAGAAATCAATCGACTACTTCAATCAGGCAATTGAACGTGACCCGAGCTTTGCATTGGCTTACGCCGGTTTGGCTGACTGTTACGTTGTGCCGGCCTACATGCTGCCGCCAGGAGAAAAAATTCCCAAAGCGAAAATGGCGGCGATGAAGGCACTGGAATTAGATGACACACTGGCCGAAGCCCACACCTCATTAGCCCGTGCCATGACTACATACGATTGGGACTGGAGGGGCGCCGAACGTGAGTTTCAGCGGGCAATCGAGTTGAATCCTAATTATGCGATAGCTCACCAATGGTACTGCGGATATTTAGAAGCAATGGGACGCACCCCCGAGGCGATAGCAGAGGGGAAGCGTGCACTGGAACTGGACCCCCTGTCCCCCATCATTACTTTTGAAATGGGGTTAGGCTTCTTCTACGCGCGAGACTACGACAAAGCGATCGAATACTATCAAAAGACTCTTGAACTGGACCCGGACTTTCCCCCAGCGCACGGACAACTTCCAGCGGCTTATGAACAAAAACGGATGTACGATCAAGCCATTACTGGATTTCAAAAGGGTACCAATCTGAAGGGAAGCCGAGAATGGTACTTTTCGTTGTCCGGACTCGCCCATGTCTATGCGGTGACCGGTAACAAAGGCGAGGCGCAGAAACTGCTCAGTGAGATGAAGGATTTATCAGTTCGACAATATGTGCCTGCAGATCGCATAGCCCTTATCTATGCGGGCTTGGGTGACAAGGACGAGGCTTTCGCCTGGCTGGAAAAGGCTTATGACGAGCGCTCTTTTAATATGACCTGGCTCAAGGTGGAGCCAAGGTGGGACAGCCTGCGTTCCGATCCACGCTTCGCTGACCTGGTGCGGCGTCTCGGATTGCCGCAGTGAAGTTGAGAGTTCAAGCTTTGGCTTGCTTCGATCCGGAGCGGCAACCTAAAGGTTGAACTCTAAACATCTCCAAAGATGAAATGCTTCCAATCTGCAACCGCGTTGAGAGTGACGATGGGCTCGTCTTCTGCCGCGCGGATGGCACGGCTCTGGTTGGCACTTACGGTGCGGGTCGGCGCGCCCGCGTGCTAGCGCGACAGTAAACAATTAACGATGCTCTTCGCTGGTACAAAACTTGGTCGTTACGAAATCCGCTCGCAAATCGGCGCGGGCGGAATGGGTGAGGTATATCTGGCTCAGGACACAGAGCTCGATCGTAAAGTTGCTTTGAAGATTCTGCCTGCGGATCTCGCGGCTAATCAGGATCGCATGCGGCGGTTTGTGCAGGAAGCCAAAGCTGCGGCCGCGCTCAATCATCCGAACATCGCACACATTTACGAAATCGGAGGTGCCCCGGCGCCACGCGACGGCGCGGATCCAAGCCCTGTTCACGGAGACATTCATTTTATCGCAATGGAGTTTGTCGAAGGCGAGACACTGCGTGATCGCATGATGAGCGGCCAGATAGAGAGCAGCGAAGCGCTCGAAGTTATCATCCAGGTTGCCTCCGCACTCTCAGCGGCGCACGAGGTCGGCATCGTGCATCGCGACATCAAGCCGGAGAATATTATGCTGCGTCGGCGCGATGGTTACGTGAAGGTTCTGGACTTCGGCGTAGCCAAAATCACTGAAGCGTCGCTGGCCGGCGGTGATGCGGCAACTTTGGTGAAGACCGCGCCCGGCATGGTTCTTGGCACTCTTCATTATCTCTCGCCAGAGCAGACGCGCGGGCTGGCTGTAGATGCACGCGCCGACATTTGGAGTTTAGGCGTTGTGTTCTATGAAATGCTTACCGGACGCAAACCATTTGAGGGAGTCACGCCCGCAGATGTGATGACCTTGATTCTGACGCGCGACCCGACGCCATTGAACGATCGGTGTGAAGTCTCGGCCGAACTGAACGGCATTGTCATGAGAGCGCTCGCGAAGACTAAGGAGCAGCGCTATCAAACGATGGAAGATCTGGGCTCTGACTTAAAGAACTTCAAGCGCAAGTTGGATTGGGGAAGCGAACCGAGAATCTCTGCGAAGTTCCGCTTCAGCGCGGCAGGAACTGTTACAGGTGCAGAGCGTGAGGCAATAACGAGCGCGACCAGTGAGTCACAATCTGCTGAGCGTCCTCCTAACAATCTTTCGGATCAACTAACTCCGCTCATTGGCCGCGCCGCCGAATTGGCTGAGATCGAAGAACTACTACGACGCGAAGACGTGCGCTTGCTGACGTTGACTGGTCCGGGAGGCACGGGCAAGACGCGCCTCGGCGTTCAAGCTGCGGCAGATTCGCTTCCGGACTTCGCCGACGGAGTCTTCCTGATTCCTTTGACGGCGATCACCGATCCTGATTTGATCCCGGCCACTATTGCGCAAACACTCGGCCTCAAAGAATCTGGCGAGACTTCGATTCAGGAAACGTTGAAGCGCCACCTGCGGGATAAGCGAATGCTGCTAGTCCTGGACAACTTCGAGCAAGTCGTCGGGGCTGCGCCGCTGGTAACCGAGATACTCGTTGCCTGCCCGCGCGTTAAGGTTCTCGTTACAAGTCGCGTGGTGTTGCATCTGCGCGGTGAGCACGAATTTCCCGTTCAGCCGTTGGAGCTTCCCAACGTTCAGCACTTGCCGCCTCTTGAGGCGCTCTCGCGATGCAGTGCCGTTGCGCTATTCGTCGCGCGGGCGCGCGCCGTGAAGCCTGAGTTCGCGCTCACGAACGAAAACGCGCGCGACGTGGCCGAAATCTGCATTCGTCTTGATGGGCTGCCACTGGCTCTCGAGCTGGCCGCGGCTCGCTTAAAGCTGTTTCCGCCCAAGTCTCTGCTGGCCCGGTTGGAAAACCGGCTCAAGCTGCTGGCCGGCGGCGCGCGTGACTTGCCGGCGCATCAACAAACAATGCGCGGAGCAATTGACTGGAGCTACGATCTGCTAAATGAAGCGGAGCAAAGACTGTTTCGCCGTCTGACTGTCTTCGCTGGGGGATTTAATCTGCAAGCGGCGGATACAGTTTCGGCCGCAACCTGCGAAGGTGACATCGACATTATAGAAGGCCTGACCTCTTTGAGCGACAACAGCCTGCTCCGCCAGAAAGAACAATCGAACGACGAGCCCCGCTTCGTCATGCTAGAGACTATTCGAGAGTATGGCTTTGAAAAATTAGAAGCTTCGAGAGAGGCGATGGCAGTTCAGCGTAATCACGCCGAATATTTTCTTGAGCTCGCGGAAGAAGCCGAACCGGAATTGTTCGGCGCGAATCAAGCGATGTGGCTCGATCGGCTACAGGCAGAGCACGACAATTTTCGCGCGGCTCTAAATTGGGCTTTGCAGAATGGTGAGAGTCAGATCGCATTGCGACTGGCCGGGGCCTTCTGGCGTTTCTGGCTCGTGCGCGGTTATTTGAGTGAAGGACGTGAGCAAATGGATAAGATCTTGTCCGCAGCTCCACTTCAAACAGAGTCTCGGGCGAAAGTCCTCACAGGCGCGGGAACGCTGGCACAAAACCAGGGTGACTACACGGCCGCACGCAGCCTGTTCGAGCAGGGCCTGTCAATCTGGAGGGAGATAGGAGATAAGAAAGGAATCGCCACATTACTTCACAACCTCGGGTGGGTAGCATGGCGTCAGAGCGATTATGCCGCTGCGCGTTCACTTTCTGCCGAGGCATTGACACTTCATCGCGAATTGGGCAACAAACAGGGCATGGCCCACGCGGTGAATAATCTTGGATGGGTAGCGCATCATCAGGGCGACTTTGCGGCCGCCCGTTTTTTTCACGAGCAAAGCTTGGCTTTACGTCGCGAGCTCGGCGACAAACGAGCCATCGCCTTTGCTTTGACCAATCTCGGGTGGGCATTACAGAAGCAGGGCGATTACCAACAGAGTATCTCACTGATTCGCGAAGCCCGGGCCTTGTTTAAGCAAGTAGGCGACAAACAACTTCTCGCGTTCTCATCCCTCATACTCGCTAATGTGTTGCACGAGCAGGGTGAGGAAAATGAAGCGCAGGCTCTGCTAAAGGAGAGTATTGCGACGAGCAATGAAATCGGCTCGAAGTATAATCTCGCGTTCAGCCTTCGCATTTTGTGCGACATTAAGTTCGAAGAAGGCGATCGAGCTGGCGCAGCTGATCTTGTGGAAAAAAGTCTCGCGCTCTTCGAGGAGATTGGCGATAAATACGGCGTAGCCTACGCGCTTTGTATTCGGGCAAACATACTAAGCGCGGAAGGCGAACTCGACCGAGCCGCATCTTTGGTAAATGAGAGCCTGCGACTGCGGACTGAAATCGGAGACAAGCACGGCCAGATCGAATGCCTGCAAAGTCTGGCAAACGTAGCATTGGCACAGAACCAACCGGAACGAGCTGCGCAGTTAGCAGGCGCGTCTGAGAGTTTGCATGAAGCTCTCAATATTGGGCTGTCGCCTATAGAACAGACAAGATCTGCTCGCACCAAAACAGCCGCGCGCGCCGCGCTGAGTGAGGAAGCTTTGGCCGCAGCCTGGTCACACGGACTCGCTATGACACTGGAGCAGGCACTCTCCTACGCGAAAAACATAGCGGAAAAATGAGTCTTGATGCCGGCACTAAACTTGGACGCTACGAAATCCGCTCAAAGATCGGCGCGGGCGGAATGGGTGAAGTGTATCTGGCCCAGGATACCGAATTGGATCGCACCGTGGCCATAAAAATTCTTCCGGAAGCTTTGGCTTCGGACGGCCAACGCCTGCAACGATTCGTTCAGGAAGCAAAGGCCGCTTCCGCTTTGAATCATCCGCACATTCTTACGATTTATGAAATCGGAACGATTGAGAATTCCCGCTTTATCGCTACTGAGTTCATTGACGGAGAAACACTGCGTCAACGCATCAGCGCGGGAATGAAGCTGTCGGATATCCTCGAGGTTGCGATTCAAGCGGCCAGCGCGTTAGCAGCGGCACACGCCGCCGGAATTATCCATCGCGATATCAAGCCTGAAAACATCATGGTCCGGCGCGACGGCTACATCAAGGTGCTTGATTTCGGTCTCGCCAAGTTGACTGAGCCGAAGGGTTCTACTACCGACACCGAAGCGCCGACGCGCGCGATGGTCAACACGGGCGCCGGCACTGTGATGGGCACGGCGAATTACATGTCGCCGGAACAGGCAAAAGGAACGCATGTCGATGAGCGCAGCGACTTGTGGAGCCTGGGCGCCGTGCTTTACGAAATGGTCACCGGTCACGTGCCCTTCCCCGGCGAAACTCCGACTGAGACTATTTCCCTGATTCTGCAAAGAGAGCCCGCGCCACTCACTCGATTTGCGAACGAGGTGCCGGACGAGCTGGAACGGATGGTCACGAAAGCGCTGACCAAGGACCGGGAGGAACGCTATCAAACCGCGAAGGATCTGCTGATCGATCTGCGTCACTTAAAACGGAAACTTGAAGTTGACGCGGAAATCGATCGCACCGTGCCTCCTGAGTTTCGGGGCGCGGTCTCAACGCACAGCGGAGCAGGCGCTGCAACTGTTTCGGGAACAATGGCGGCGATTGCGGTCAGCACTTCGCATCCGGCTTCCAGTGCGGAATACATCGTTGGCCAAATTGGACGTCACAAGAAAGTCGTCGGCCTGATTGCGGCCGGAATAGTCGTCGCCGCCGGACTTGCCGCTCTCTTTTACTTCCTTCGCAAAGCGCCGGCGCTAAGCGGAAAAGATACGGTGCTGCTCGCGGATTTCGTCAACACAACCGGCGAGCCAGTCTTTGATGGCACTCTGAAACAAGCACTGGCCGTGCAGCTGGGTCAGTCACCTTTCTTGAACATTTTTCCCGACGAGCGCGTCAATCAAGCCCTCCGATTCATGGGTCGTCCGCCGAACGAACGCATCACCAGAGACGTCGCCAAAGAAATCTGTGAGCGACAGGGCCTGAAAGCAATGATCCTCGGGTCAATTGCCGGTTTGGGCAGCCATTATGTGGTCACGCTCGAAGCTGTGAACGCACACGCCGGCGACTCGATTGCCCGCGAACAAGCCGAGGCTGAGAGTAAAGAGCAAGTCCTGAAAGCGCTCGGTCAGGCCGCCTCAAGACTGAGAGAGAAGCTGGGCGAGTCACTAAGTTCGGTCAAGAAGTTTGACGCTCCCATTGAAGAGGCTACCACTTCTTCACTGGAAGCTTTGAAGGCATTTTCACAGGGAAATGAGTTGCGAGTAAGCGGGCACGACCGCGAAGCGATTCCTTTCTACAAACGGGCTCTTGAGATCGACCCGAACTTTGCTCTCGCGTATGCAAGACTGGCTGTACAGTACAGTAATCAGTTCCAGACAGAACTCGCCGCGCAGTATTCGCAGAAGGCTTATGACCTGCGCGATCGTGTGAGTGAGCGTGAGCGGTTTTATATCTCGGAAAAATACGTCACCTACGTTACCGGCGATCGTGACGAGGCGATTAACGTGGAGAAGGCATGGGCGCAAAGCTATCCGAATGATTACATACCTCATAACAACCTGGGCGCAGGTTACAACCTCATTGGACGATATGAAGAAGCCTTGAACGAGAGCCGCGAGGCCGTGCGGCTCAGCCCGGACAATGCCATCGCGATGGCGAATGTGGTGGATAACTTTATGAGGCTTAACCGCTTTGATGAAGCGCGACAGGTCTTAGAGCAGACGCTCGGGCAAAATCCCGACCGCGGGGTCTATCACTTTTATAGTTACCAACTGGCATTTGTGCGCGGCGATCAAGAAACGATGAAACGCGATCTCGATTGGTTTGCTAAACAACCTGAGGCGACGGATGCGTTCGATCTTCAGGCTAATTCGGCGGGCTTTTATGGAAAATGGCGCCAGGCTTTGGATTTTAGCCGTCGTTCAGTCGAAATGATGATTAGCCAGGATCGGAAGGAGAATGCTGCCCAGACTGAAGCTGTTCTTGCTTTCTATGAAACAGCGCTGGGCAGTTGCGACCGAACAAAGGAGACCGCTGCACGCAGCCTGACAACGTCGCGTGGCCGGCTCAATTCAGCAGCCGCCGCCCTCGCGCTGGCGGTTTGCGGCGACGTTTCTCAAGCACAGTCGCTGGCCGATGATTTACAAAAGCGTTTTCCCAGGGATACGCCGGTAATCTCGGTGATCCTTCCCATGATTCGCGCCGCCATCGAAATGAACCGCGGCAATACGGCGAAGGCGATTGAAATTTTGCGGCCGGCTAACCGGTTTGAATTAGGGCAGGCGGGGGGTTTCTGGCTCACGTATCTGCGCGGACAAGCCTATTTGAAGCAACGCTCGGGAAAAGAAGCTGCGGCGGAGTTTCAAAAGATTCTCGACCATCGCGGCGTCGATCCTTTGTCTCCGTTATATCCCCTGGCCCACCTGGGTCTGGCGCGGGCTGCTGCAATATCCGGTGACACGGCTCAAAGCCGAAAGGAATACCAGGACTTTCTGGCATTGTGGAAGGACGCTGATTCCGATCTGCCAATCCTGATCGACGCCCGCAAGGAATACGAACAGTTGAAATAGCTCGATTTTGTCAAACGGTTCAGCTTGCCGTTCTTACTGTAAACAAAACCGAAGGCTTTGAAACTCAAAAGCCTGCTGAGATCTGTCAGCAAGAAAGAGTACGAGGATGAAAGGTTTTTTTCGATTATTTCAGCTTGGCGCGTTGGGTTGCCTCATGGCAATTACCCTCGCCGCGCAGAACAGCAATACATCGCGCGGCATCACGCCCGAAGACTATTATTCTTTTGAGTTCGCGAGCGATCCGCACATTTCACCTGATGGAAAGCTGGTCGCTTATGTCGTAACGAAGATCGATCGCGCTCAGAATCGTCGCAACTCTTCAATCTGGATAGTGCCGGCCGACGGCAGCCGTGCGCCCTGGCAATTCACGACCGCGCCGCAAAATTCGAACGCGCCGCGCTGGAGCCCGGACGGAACATCGCTCGCATTTCTTTCCTCGAGACCTTCGGAAACAACACCTGCTGCGGGCGGTTCCCCGGCCGCCTCCGCGGAGCCAGTGCGTAATCAGGTTTATGTGCTTTCAATGAATGGCGGCGAAGCGAGGCGGATCACGAATTTGAAAAACGGAGTAAGCGTCTTCCGCTGGTCACCTGACGGAAGTCGACTCGTCGTTGTCAGTCGTATCGGCCCATCGGATAACAGGGGCGACAGCCGCGCCGGAGACAACAAAGATCGTGGTTCGACGATCGGCGCACCCACCTTTGGATCGTCGATGTAAAAACCGGTAACGCAAAACAGATCACTGAAGGCAACGATTGGAATGACAGCGATCCACAGTGGTCGCCTGACGGAAAGCGGATCGCCTTTGTCTCGAACCGCTCTGGAAAGGAATACGAGGAGAATCGGAATTCGGATGTTTGGGTTATTAACTCAGACGGTAGCGGAACGCTCACCAGGATTTCCGATCATGATGAAGCCGACAACCAGCCGCGCTGGTCGCCGGACGGTAAATGGATCGCGTTCACCGGAGAGATTCATGATCGGGACCATCCAAAAATTTGGCTGGCGCCCGCCGGTGGCGGCGCTCCGTCAGTGCTGGCTGCTAACGGACTCGACTTGATTCCGGGCGGCCTGGATTGGTCCGATGACGGCAAGTCGATCTACTTCGAAAGCGGAGTGAAGGGCGAAAATCATCTGTTTCGGGTAGATGTACAGTCGAAATCAATTGCTCAGGTAACGCATGGGCCACGCGCCGTGCGCGGCGTTGATTTCGACTTTCGCCGAAACATCATGGCTTATCTGGCCAACGATTTTCAGCACCTGGACGATTTGTACGTTGCTAATCTCAACGACGGCAACAGCCACAAACTGACGAAACTTAACGAAGCGCTCTGGAAACAACTTCAACTCGCAAATGTCGAACGCTTCACCTACAAAAGCGCCGATGACTGGGACGTAGATGCCTTCTTTGTAAAACCCGTGGGCTGGCAGGAAGGCCGGAAATATCCGCTGATCCTCAGCATTCACGGTGGCCCCGCCGGTCAATATGGCGTGGACTGGAATCACGAGTTTCAGGGATATGCCGCCAAAGGTTACGCGGTGCTGTTTACGAATCCGCGAGGCTCGACCGGTTACGGACAAAAATTCGAACGAGGTATTTTTGGCGAATGGGGCGGCAAAGATTACCAGGACATCATGAACGGTCTGGATGCGGCGCTGAGGCGTTACCCCTGGATCGATCAGGATCGCATGGGCGTGACCGGCGGCAGCTATGGCGGCTTTATGACCAACTGGATCGTCGGTCATACCGATCGCTTCAAAGCTGCAGTGACGCTGCGCAGTCTGTCGAATTTTATTTCTGATGATGGCACGCGCGATGGTGCTTATGGGCATTCGCCTGATTTTGGGGGTGACATTTTTCAAAGGTTTGATCTGTACTGGGACCGCTCGCCTTTGAAATATGCAAAGAATGTAAAGACGCCCACGCTCATCCTGCATTCCGACAACGATTACCGGGTGCCTATCGAACAGGGTGAACAATGGTTCCGGGCGCTCAAGCATTTTGGCGTGACGACCGAGATTGTTTTCTTCCCTCGCGAGAACCACAATCTCACGCGCACGGGCGAGCCAAAACATCTGGTTGAGAGCTTGAACTGGCAGCTTTATTGGTTCGATCGTTTCCTCAACGGAAACGCTAAGGCAGCGTCGCCGGACATGAAGTGAGCTGGACGACATCGTCGTCCGAAATTGAATGACGGAAAAGTTCAACAATCCCCTGACCCAAAAGATCACCGATTTCCTGACGAGTATTGGGATTGAAATTATTCCCGCCAGATTGAGCGACGATACCTTTCTCCCGGGAATTCTGGTCGAACGCGGCAGGATTCTGGTCGAAGAGGAAAAGCTCGGCTATCCCGGAGATTTGCTGCACGAAGCGGGTCACCTCGCCGTAGCTCCTGGCCAGCTAAGGTCTGAGCTAAGCGGTGAAGTCGTGTTGCCGGGATTCAACATGGATTTGGTGGAGGCCCAGTCAATCGCCTGGTCCTACGCCGCTTGCGTTTACCTGCACCTGAACCCTAACGTTATTTTCCACGACAAAGGTTACAAGGGAAAATCAGAGGCGCTGCTGTTCAATTTTGGTGTTGGGGTGTATGTCGGTCTTCCTGATTTGCAGAAAGCTGGGATGGCAGCGACAACTAATCAGGTGCGTGAGTTGGGCTGGCTACCGTACCCGCACATGCTTAAATGGTTGAATGATTAATAATTCCTGAAGGAGAAGATTCATGATTCGATTCCGCCGAATCGCCCTGCTTTGGCTAATACTCTTAAGTGGGTTTGCGGTCTGCGCGCAACAAGCCGACTCTGGTCTTCTCAACCTCGATACAGTCTTTACTTATCGCGCCGAAACTCTCGAGGCGGTCCAGTGGCAAGTGGATGGTAGCGGTTACCTGGTGCTGGAACCAGCAGCCGGCAACGCGCGCGCCCTGAACATCGTTCGTTACGACGCAGCGTCTGGTCAAAAAACAATTCTCGTCGACGCCGATAAGCTGGTTCCGACCGGCGCCTCTGTACCCTTAACAATAGAACAGTTCGATCTGAGCACCGACGCGCAGAAAGTCTTGATATTCACAAACTCTGAGCGTGTGTGGCGCAGTAACACCCGCGGTGATTACTGGGTAATCGATCTGAAAACCTGGAAACTGCAAAAGCTGGGCGGCGATGCCCGGCCTTCGACCCTGATGTTTGCAAAGTTTTCCCCCGACAGCACCCGGGTCGGTTATGTACGCGGCAATAATATTTACGTCGAAAATCTGGCCGATGGGCACATCATTCAGCTAACTTCCAACGGCACCTTCCACTTAATCAATGGCACCTTCGATTGGGTTTACGAGGAAGAGCTTTTTTGTCGCGATGGCTGGCGCTGGAGTCCTGACGGCGAGCACATCGCCTACTGGCAACTGAACTCGGAAGGTGTCAAGGAATTCAGACTCATTAATGACACGGAGGGGCTCTACCCCGTAATAACCTCTTTTCCTTATCCCAAAGCCGGTGAGATGAATTCCGCGGCGCGCGTCGGCGTGATTAGCTCGCGCGGCGGAGCGACCCAGTGGTTCGATATTCAGGGCGATCCGCGCAACAACTATCTTCCGCGGATGGAGTGGGCGGACAGTTCAACCGAAGTCATTATCCAGCAGCTTAATCGACTCCAGAACGCGAACATTGTCATGCTCGGCGATATTCGCACAGGCAAAGTACGAAACGTGCTGACGGAAAAAGATGAAGCATGGGTCGATGTCGCCTGGGGAGAACTCGATTGGGACAAGCACGGACTGGCACGCGGCGATGTCGAATGGATCGATGGCGGCAAAGAGTTTTTGTGGACCAGTGAGCGCGATGGATGGCGCCATATTTATTCAATCTCACGCGATGGCAAAGATGTTCACACGGTCACTCCGGGCAATTTCGACGTGATCGGAGTTGAGAGAGTCGATGCAGCCGGTGGCTGGCTGTATTACGCTGCCTCTCCTGATAATCCAACCCAGCGATATCTCTATCGTTCGCGCCTGGACGGCAGCGGCAATGCTGAGCGCCTGTCGCCGGCCAGCGAACCCGGCACTCACCACTACATTCTTCCGCCGCATGGCGACTTTGCGATTCATACCTATTCGACCTTCAACCGGCCGGCGATGACGGAGATGATTCGCCTGCCGCAACATACGAAGGCACGGTCGCTGATTGATAATCGGGAACTCCAGGACCGTCTGGATAAACTGAAACAATGTCCCACGGAATTCTTTCGGGTGGACGTTGGCGACGGCGTGCAGTTGGATGGCTGGATGATCAAGCCGCCTGATTTTGATCCGCATAAGAAATATCCGGTGCTGTTTTATGTTTATGGCGAGCCGTGGGCGCAAACCGTGCTCGATAACTGGGACGGTGGCACGCAGATGTGGCACACCATGCTGGCCCAGCAGGGATACATCGTGATGAGTGTCGACAATCGCGGCACACCGGCGCCGCGCGGCCGCGCGTGGCGCAAAATCATCTACCGCAAAATGGGGATTGTGAATTCACAGGATCAGGCAAACGCCGTCAAGGCAATCATCAAATGGCCCTTTGTCGATCCCGCGCGCGTAGGAATCTGGGGTTGGAGTGGTGGTGGTTCATCCACTTTGAATGCGATGTTTCGTTATCCGGATCTTTACCAAACCGGCATGGCAGTCGCGCCGGTCCCTGACATTCGTTACTACGATACGATCTACCAGGAAAGATATTGCGGACTGCCCCAGGATCATCCGGATGAATATAAGCAAAGCTCGCCGATCACTTTTGCGGGACAGTTGCGCGGGCAGTTGCTGGTAGTCCATGGTTCAGGCGATGACAATGTTCACTATCAGGGAACTGAAGCTTTGATTAATTCACTGGTAGCCGCGAACAAACAGTTTACAATGATGGTCTATCCGAATCGTTCGCATGGAATCTATGAGGGTCCGGGAACGCGACGGCACCTGTTTGCGTTGTTGACCCGTTTCCTGATGGAAAAACTCCCGCCGGGCGGGCACTGAGTCGGTCGGGAAAAATGGATTTCCTCCGATGTGGCTTTGCCACCTGATGTGCGGAAAGGCTTCGCCTTTCCAGGCGGCGTATTTTCTAATCAAGCGAGGCTGCGCCTCGCGCGGAGGCACAGCCTCCAACATTCTTAAAGCATTCGTCGGAAAGCCAAAGGCTTTCCGCACATCAAGCGGCTGAGCCGCGGGATCGAGTCATCAGCAAGTTGGATCGCAATTCCGAGCCTGGGTGTGATCGATGTTTTTGGGGAGTTCTTCATCTGATGAATACGCTGAAGACCAAACGCCATAGAGTTTTCCTGCTGGTGGTCTGTTTTTGCAGTCAAGGATTCTTCTCGCAGTCCGTTTCGCAAAGCACAAGAACGAATGTCTACTATCCACCGCCGCCCGGCGCTGCCTGGCAAAAACGAAAGCCTGAAGACGCCGGCATGGATAGTGCCCTGCTGGATCAGGCGGTGGCTTACGCCAGGACTCAACCAAGCACAATGCCTGCAGATTTTTCCACGCAGGTCGAAACCTTTGGTCGGCCCTTTGCCAAAGATGCACGGCGATACGAACGGCATCATTCTTCGCCACGGTTACGTCATCGCTGAATGGGGCGATACCAGCCGCATCGATCCGGTCTACAGCGTGGCGAAAAGTTTTCTTTCGACCTTGTGCGGGCTGGCAGTCGATCGCGGTTTGATCAAGAGCATTCACGACAGGATGAAACTGTACGCGACGGATGACGGCTATGCCTCTGCGCACAATGCGAAGATCACCTGGGAGGAACACCTGCAGCAAACGAGTGAATGGGAAGGCAACATGTGGGGAAAGAACAGCGAACGAGTGAATGGGAAGGCAACATGTGGGGAAAGAACAGCGACTTTGTAGGTGTCGAAGAATTCGGTCGCGGCCGGCGCCAGCCGCGAGCCATTAAAGAGCCCGGGACCTACTGGGAGTATAACGACGTGCGCATCAATCGTATGTCGCTAACCCTGCTGCAAGTGTGGCAAAAGCCGCTGCCGCTGGTCTTGAAAAATGAAATTATGGATCGCATCGGGGCGTCCGATACGTGGCAATATCATGGGTACTTCAATTCGCAGGTGATGATCAAGGGCCGGATGGTTGAGTCCGTCAGCGGCGGCACTCGCTGGGGCGGCGGCCTTTGGATCAATACACGCGACATGGCCCGCTTTGGCTATCTCTTTCTGCGTCGCGGAAATTGGAAAGGCAAGCAGATCATTTCCGAGAATTGGATCAAGATGGCAACGACACCTACGACGATTGGCCAGGACTATGGATATCTCTGGTGGCTAAACACGCAAGGCAAGCAGTATCCCGACGCGCCGCGCACGAGCTTCACCGCCCTGGGCGCCGGATCAAATACGATCTGGATAGATCCCGATCACGATCTGGTAGTCGTCTGGCGCTGGCACCGG
>WNGQ01003738.1_pt1 | contig 21956 bp, 19 predicted proteins | sample 5407661 | NCBI WGS metagenome assembly WNGQ01 (sample SAMN13153382, study PRJNA577476) | soil metagenome | isolation source: 60 cm soil or saprolite under Garry oak tree replicate 2 | place: USA:California | collected 2016-06-15 | reverse complement strand
CGAACGCGATCCACACGAGTTCGGTCCGATTCACGCCCTTCGGCAGCACCTGGCGCACCGCGAGCGAGTTCATGATCTGCTGCAGCACGAATCCCGGGAACACGGTGAGGATCTGCAGGGTGACACCATCGCCGTATTCGTCCACCGATTCGAGCATCTGCGGCGCCTCCAGCCGGTAGCCGCCCGAGACCGAGCGCATGCCGGCCCTTTCGTATTCGTCGCCGCTCGAATCGGTCTTCATCATGGTGAAGCTCACGTGGCTGCCGCCGTCCCCGCCGATGATCACGCCGCCTCTCTGCTCCAGGCGGTTCAGCCGGAAGGTGGAGAAAAAGAGATGCAGCAAGCTCGCGTGGTAGGTGTCCTTCACGTTCTCGAAGTAGAGCTTCCAGTTGTTCTGCAACACCTGGGTGTAGCCGCCGAGGATCTTCACCGGCTCCCTCATGACGCGGCGGATGCGCGCCGCCACTTCCGAGCCGACGTACTGCTCGAACGGCGGCGTCTTGTCGGAGAGCGTCGCGAACACCAGTCCGCAGAAAACCTCGACGCGGAATTTCCGCGGCGCCTGGCTCTCGGGCTCGGCGTCGGCGGGCATGCCGCCCTTGCCCTGCACGCCGCGGCGGAACGCCACCGCGGTGAGGTCGCCGCGCAGGTCGTAGGTCCAGTTGTGATAGACGCAGGCGATCTCCTTGACGTTGCCTCTATCCTTCAGGCAAAGGAGCGCACCGCGGTGCGCGCAGCGGTTCTCGAAGCAGCGGATGGCACCCGATTCGTCGCGCGTCACCACCACCGGCATCTCGCCCGCGAAAGTGGTCTTGAAGTCGCCCTTCTCCGGCAGCTCGGCCTCGAGCCCGAGGAAATTCCACGTGTCGCCGCGGTAGATGCGTTCCTGCTCCCGGGCATAGATCCAGTAGGGAACGCGGGCGAGGCCTTCGGCCGGCCAGGCGCGGGATTCGGTGACAACGGACAAGGGAATGGCTTTATCTGGAAATGCGTTCAGGGCGATTCTAGCACCGGTAAAATGGCGCGAGACCGAGGAGAACGTCAATGAAGCCCATGATCGCCCGGCTGCTCGCCGCCGCGCTGTGCGGATCTCCCCTTGCGCTGCATGCGCAAGCGCAGGCATACCCGAACAAGGCAGTCAGGATCGTCGCGCCGTTTCCCGCGGGCGGCAGCGCCGACGTCATCCCGCGCATCATCGGCGAGAAGCTGTCTCTCAAATGGGGCCAGCCCGTCATCGTGGAGAATCGCGCCGGCGCCGCCGGCAACATCGGCGCGGAGTACGTCTTCAGAGCCGAACCCGACGGCTACACGCTGCTGTCTTCGCCGCCGCCGCCTCTCATCATCAATCCGAACCTGTATCGGAATCTTCCCTTCGACCCGACGCTGTTCGTGCCTGTGGGCATCATGGTCGTGATCCCCAACGTGGTGCTCGCGAACCCCAAGGTGCCGGTGCGCAGCATCCGTGAGCTGATCGCCTACGCCAGGGCGAACCCGGACAAGCTCAACTACGCCTCGCAGGGCAGCGGTACGACCTCGCACCTCACCGGCGAGATGTTCAAGTCGATGGCGGGCGTGCGCCTAACGCACATCCCTTACAAGGGCAGCGCGCCCGCGCTCACCGACCTGCTTGCCGGGCAGGTGGAGATGATGTTCGACAATCTAGGCGTGTCGCGGCAGCACGTGCTAAGCGGCAAGCTGAAGCTGCTCGCGGTGTGCAGCGAAAAACGCGTCGCGTCGCTTCCCGACGTGCCGGCGCTTGCGGAGATCCTCCCGGGATTCGAGGCGGTTGCCTGGTTCGGCATCGTCGCGCCGCCGAGGACGCCGATGCCGATCGCCGAGAAGATCTCCGCCGCCGTCGCCGGGGTGCTCAAGCTGCCCGACGTGCAGAAACGCCTTGCCGATCTCTCCGCCGAGGCGATCGGCAACACGCCGGCGGAGATGGCGGCGTTCATGAAGAAGGACGCCGAGCGCTGGCGGGAGGTGATCCGCTCCGCCGGGGTCAAGGCGGATTAGATGGGCGTGCCGCGCATCGCCATCGCCATCGGCGACCCAGCGGGAGTCGGCCCGGAGATCGCGCTGAAGGCGGCGCTCGATCCGCAGGTGCGAAGAATCTGCCGGCCTCTGCTGGTCGGCGACCGTGGAGCCCTGAAGGCCCACGCCACCGCCTGCGGCCTCGCGCTGAACGTGCGCTGCGTGGCGCGCGCGGCCGACGCGAGCTGGAGCGACGGCGCACTGATCCTCCTCGAGCGCAAGCAGTTCCAGCCGGACGAACTGCACATCGGCGCGATCGCGGCGCCGCACGGGGAAGCAGCGCTCGATTCGGCGAAAGCTGCGATCGACGCGGCGCTCGCCGGCGAAGTGGACGCGGTCGTCGCAGCACCGCAGACCGAAAGTTCGATCAAGCTCGCGGGAATCGAGTTCGACGGATATCCCACGTTCGTCGCGCGCTGCACGGGCGTGCCGCCCGAGGATGCGTTTCTGATGATCTGCTTCGACCATGGCGGGACCGAAATGCGCATCGCCCATGCGACACTGCACGCGAGCCTGCGCCAAGCGATCAAGCTCGTCACGCGTGACCGCGTTCTGCACGCGATCCGTTCGGCCGATTCCGCGCTGCGCCGCATGGGCATCGCCTCGCCGCGCATCGCAGTGTCCGGGCTCAACCCCCACGCTGGCGAGGGAGGTCTCTTCGGCGACGAGGAGCAGGCGATCATCGGCCCGGCGATCGCCGACGCGAACAAAAACGACGTCGCCGCGGAGGGCCCGTTCGGCGCCGATACCATGTTCCTGAAGAAAGGCTACGATGCCTTCGTCGTCATGACCCACGACCAAGGCCACATCATGGCGAAAACGCACGCTTTCTCGGGCACCGCGGCGCTCACGCTCGGCACCCCGGTGCTATTCTCCTCGGTCGCGCACGGAAGCGCGCTCGACATCGCCGGAAAGAACCGCGCCGATCCGGGCGCGATCATTTCCGCGATCAAACGGCTCGCCGGGGCTTCGGCGGCGAGCTAGACTCAGGGTGCGCCCCAAGCGCAGATCGACCCGCCAAAGGCAAGCTCATTTGATCACATTGGAAAAACTAAGCAAGGTCTACGGTCAATTCGCCGCAGTTCACGAGCTCGACCTCTGCGTCGAAAAAGGCGAGGTGTTTGGTTTCCTCGGGCCGAACGGCGCCGGAAAGACCACGACCATCCGGATGCTCATGGGAATCCTGGTTCCCAGCGGCGGTCGCGCCGTCATCGATGGGCTCGATTGTCATCGCGACCGCGCAGAGGTGAAACGACGCGTTGGGTACCTCCCCGACAATCCGATTTTCTACGACTACCTGCGAGGCCGCGAGATTTTGGAGTTTGTCGGGGAAATGCACGGCCACTCCAGAGGCGCCGTGACGCGCATCGCCGCGGAGCTTTTGGATGAGTTCGGTCTCAACGATGCGACGGAGGAATTCGCGGTCAACTATTCAATGGGCATGAAGAAGAAGCTGGGTCTCGCCTGCGCGCTGGTTCATAACCCTCCCGTGCTCATCCTGGATGAGCCCACGAACGGGCTGGATCCCCGCGCCGCGCGGGAAGTTCAAGACCGTCTCAGGAAAAGCGCCGCCGAAGGGAAAACAATTTTTCTTTCCACGCACCTGCTAGACATGGCCGAAAGGCTCTGCACGCGTGTGGGTATCATTCACAAAGGCGAGCTGGTTGCTGTGGGACCGCTCGACACGCTACGCGAGCGGTTGGCGCCCGGCGGATCGCTTGAAGAAGTATTTCTGAAAGTGACGCAGCCCGAGGACGAGATTCCTCTCGAGGGAGCCGCTTGATCGCTCGCGTCAGTCACGGCCGTGCAGCGTGGTTGCTGATCCGGTTGCGCCTCGTGCGACTGCTCAACCAAACCGGTTCCGCCTTCCGTCGCTGGAAGAAAGCGGAACCGGGCGCCCCGGGCAGAGGTGCGACACCGGGGAAAGGGGAGCTTGGATGGCTCGTGGCCAGCCTGGCGGGCCTATTCATGCTCTGGGCGTTCACGGCCCTCGCTCACCATGCGGTTTCGAACATGAAGCGCGAGCTCGGATCGGTGCCGACCTTGGCCGCGTCGAGCCACACTGCCGACAGCGCGTCATCGGCTGGCGGTCGCGATCCAACGCGTCGCGCGAAACGGTACCGAAAAGCCGAACGAAAGGCCGAACGAACGCCCCTGCCCACGGCCCCAGGGCGGTTTGTGTCGCCGGGCGTACTGCACGGCGCGACCCTTGAAGCGTGCTTTCTTTTGCTCGCGGCGCTCCTCGTCGCACTGGGTAGCAGAGAACTTGCTCAGCCTGATTGGGATCTTGAATGGCTGGTGACGCTGCCGATGAATCTCCCGACCCTGCTCGGCGTCAGGATCGTCGAGCGAACGATCGTGAATCCGGCGGGGCTTCTTGCACTATGGCCGTTTCTGTCCCTGCTGGCGTGGGAGGGGGGCTTTCGTTTCCTGGCGCCGATGTTGGGGCTCGCGTTCACGCTTGTTCTCCTCGTCATAACTGCGCTTCTGCGAACATTGGTCGACACGGGGCTTCGTCTGACACTGCCGCCGCCAAAGTTACGCAATCTCCAGGCCACTATTTCCATCGTGAGTGTCCTGACGCTCTATCTCGCGATGTCGGTCGGTATGTCGGGTGGAAGTTTTGTCCTTGAGTGGTCGCAATCTCTGCCGGCCTGGGTCATGTGGCTTCCGCCGGGACTTGCCGTTCGCGCACTGACGAGCACCGGTCTGGAAACCGCGGTGCCGGAGGCCGCTCTCCTCGTTCTCGAGGTAGCAGTCATCGGCCTGATGATCTTCGCCATTCTCTCGCGTCAGCTTCGCTACGGGGTCGTCACAAGCGGCGGGCGTGAAACGGGAAGGCGGGCGATCGTAACGCGGGCCGCCGGGCCGATCGGCGCCGGTCGCGGTCGACGAATGTTCTTATCCGCCGTGCAGGCGCGCGAGCTCCGGCTCCTGGGTCGCGATCGAAACTTCCTGGTGCAAACGCTTGTTCTGCCGGTCGTCGTCGTTGCTGCGCAGGTTCTATTTAACGCCCGCGGAGATGTTTTCGCCGCCATCGGGCAACATCCGGAACACCTCGCGGCAATGGCTTTCGGGGTCGCGGCGTACGCGCTTGTGTTTTCCGCGTTTCAGACCTTGAACGCCGAAGGGCACGCGCTCTGGATCCTGTATTGCGTACCGCATTCCCTAGAATCCGTTTTGCGCCAGAAAGCACTGCTGTGGGGCGCGCTGTCCCTCCTCTACCCCGTCGTCATCGGCGTTGGCGTCGCGATCAGCGGATCGATGTCGATTGATTTGATCGGCCCAGGCGCGATCGTTCTGATCGGCGTGCCTGTCTACGCGGTCATCGCGACATCGCTCGGCGTGTTCGCGTGCGACCCATTGGCGCAAGACATCCAGCGTCGCGTCCGGCTTAGCTACACGTACCTTTACATGTTGTTGAGCTCGCTCTTCGTGTACGCCATTTACGCCACGAGTTTCTGGCAGCGCATTGCGTTCATGGTGTTGACGACGCTGTTCGCCCTCGCCCTGTGGCAGAGGGCGCGCGATCACCTTCCGTATCTGCTGGACCCGGCGTCATCTCCACCGGCTCGCGTCTCGCTGGCCGACGGATTGATTGCTGCCATGATGTTTTTCGTATTCCAAGGGGTCGCGGCGCTCACCCTGCGGAGAACCGGACAGCCGTCGACCGGAAGCGACATTTTGCTCGCGTTTTCGATTGGCGGCGCGCTGACGTTCATCCTGATGCGCCTCGTCTATTGGCGTACGCGCGCGACGGGCGTCCCGCGTTTGCTCGATCCGCAGCTCGCCCGAGCGCTGCGATGGGGAATCGGTGGCGGCATCGCGGCATCGATCGCCGGCATCGCGTATTTGACCTTCGCGCCTCACTCCGAGCTCTTTGCTGAGCCGTTGCGCGCGAACGCTCTGACGGGGAGAAACGTTGCTCCTTGGCTCGTTGCGCTCGTCGTGGTGGCAGCACCGATTTTCGAGGAATTCATATTTCGCGGGCTGGTGTTCGGCGGCCTGCGGCGCTCGCTCGGGTTGTGGCCGGCGGTGCTCGCCAGCTCCGCCATCTTCGCAATCGTGCACCCGCCGATTGCCGTGGTGCCGGTATTCGGGCTTGGCATATGCGCGGCATTAGCCTATGAGCGAACCGGTTTCCTGCTTGCGCCGATGCTGGTCCACGCGGTTTACAACGCCGCGATGCTCGGTTTCCAGTGGACAAACCGATAGAGGATAATTGGCGCCCGACCAACCAGAGCGGACAAGGAACCCGTGGAGCCCAAGCTGACCATTGCCGCGCTTCAACAGATGAAACGCGACGGGCGCAAGATCGTCGGCGTTGTCGCCTGGGACTACCAGATGGCGCAGATCGCCGACCGCGCCGGCGTGGATTTGATATCAGTGGGCGACTCGGTCGGCGTGAATCTCTGGGGACACGCGACGGACACCGAAGTTACCGTGGACGAGATGCTGATCTGCTGCAAAGCCGTGCGCCGCGGCGCGAAGCGCGCCCTGGTAAGCTGCGATGTGCCCCACGGTCCGGTGCAAGTAGGCGCCGAGGCCGCAGCCGGTGCGGCCGTGCGTCTCGCAAAAGAAGGCGGCGCGGACATGGTGAAGGTCCTGGGCGATCCCGGTGTGGTGAAAGCCATCGTTCGCGCGGGCGTCCCGGAAAAACTGGTGGAGGAAGCAAAGCGATTGGAAGATGCCGGCGCTTCGGTCCTCGATTTCAGGCACTCCGGTCCCGTGGCCGGTCCGGCCGTCGCGCGCGCGGTTTCCATTCCGGTGATCGGGGGCCTGGGCGGCGGGCCGTGGCTCGACGGGCGTGTGCGCTTGGCGCATACCGCCATCGGCTATGCGGCAAAGTGGATCGACTCGAGGACCGAGACCTACGGCAATGCCGCGAAACTGAGCTTCGACGCCTTCCGCGCCCTGATCGACGACGTGCGCTCGGGCCGACAGATCAAGGGCGGCTGACATGCCCACGGCGCTCATCGACGGCATCAAGACGAACTACGAGGTCATCGGCGATGGCCCGCCTTTGCTCATGTACGCGCCCGCGGGCTTCGATGCGACCCTGGACAAGTGGAAAACGCAGGGCGTGTATGCCCGCATCAAGCTGCTCGATCATCTTCCCCAGAAATATGCCTGCATCGTCTTCGACCGGCGCGAGACCGGCCAGTCGGGCGGCCGTGTCGAGCCCATCACCTGGGCGCACTACGTCGCGCAGGGCAAAGGCCTGCTCGATCACCTGAACTTCAAGCGCGCCCATCTCATGGGCGGCTGCATGGGCTGCTGCCCGGTCGTCGCTTTCGGCGTCGCCCATCCGGAGATGGTGATGAGCACGATCCTGTACTGGCCGGTGGGCGGCGCGAAATACCGCATCGGCACCCACAAGCGCTTCGCCGATCATCTCGCGTACGTCGAGCAGCACGGGCTCGCCGACGTGGTTTCCCTGGTGATGCAGGAAGGAAAAGCCTTCAACGCCGAACCCAGAGGCGGACCTTGGGCTTCGGTGATCAGGAACGACCGGACCTTCGCCGATGCCTATGCGAAGCTGGACGTCGTCAAGTACAAGCAGCTCGTAACCGAAATGTGCCGCACGCTCTTCGACCGCGATACTTCGCCGGGTGCGGAGCCCGAGGACTTGCTGCGCTCGGAGATCCCGGCGCTCGTCATCCCCGGACGCGACGCCTCGCACGCAACCTCGGCGGCGAGGTATCTCGAAGAATGCCTGCCGCGCTCGGAATACTGGGACGTCCTACCGGAGGGACAAACAGAGCAAACCGCCCCAGCGCGGTTGCTCGAATTCCTGCAGAAGGCAACGCTCTAGATCACGCTACAGCGACTTGACCTGCACCTTGCGCCACTTGATGGGCCCGCCGGGCGCGTCTTTGGGGCCGAGGCCGTACTGGAGCGCCAAGCGTCCCTGCGCGAACTGGCTGTTCTGAACGCTGACGGTCTGGACTCCGTTCAGCACGACGGTGAGCTGCGAGCCCTTTGCCGTGATCTCGTAGGTGTTCCACTTGCCGCCGGCTTTCGGCATGGGCGAGACTTTGGCCACGTTGACGATCGCGCCGGTGCCATAGTCCGGCTCCGGGCGCTGGTCGTAGATGTTCACCTCGTAAGCGTTGGTCGCGGTGACCTTGTTGGGATCGGTGCAGCGGATGAAGACCCCGCTGTTCGTCGTGGTATCCGCCCAGAACTCCGCCCTCACCTGAAAGTCCCTGTAGGAGTTCTTCGAGACGAGGTAGCCGCCCTTGCCCTTGTCGGCCACGATCGCGCCGCCTTCCGTGCGCCAGTTGGCGTCGCCGATGGGATTGAAGTTTTCCAGGCCCGAGGAACCGTCAATGAGCACGATCCAGCCCGCGTCGGACTGCCCCCACGGCATGTACGAGCAGCCGAAAACGCCGAACCCGATGACCAGCATCCCCATGGCGATGACAGACAGGCGTTTCATGGCGATCTCCTCCTTGAGTTGACGACGACGATCCCCGCTACTGCCACGCGCGATTGTCCACGGTGTTCTCGTAGGTCGCGCCGGGGACGGTCATGTTCCATTTGACCGTCCAGTTGTAGGTATCTTCCCACCGCTCGTGAGTGTAAGGCTGGGGCGCGGCGTGAAGCAGGCGCCAGGTCTGGAATTCCTCGGGCTCGAGCAGCCCGCCGGTCTCGCGGATGAAATAGTGGATGAAAGGCGTCGGGTCTTTTTCGATGAGCTCGACCGCCCTCGCCTGCGCGCGGAACATCTTCCTGAGCGTCGGGCCGTCGAGGTCGTCGCCCGCCGCCTCGCTACGCGTGGAATGGGATTCGATCAGGATGCGCAGACCCCACTTCTGCGCCACGCTGATCCAGGGCTCCATGAGGCTCGCCGCAGCGACCTTGCCGTCGCGAACCGCTTCGAGACGCTTGAGCATCGACCCTGCGTTGGTCCTCTTGACATGCTCCGGCGCAAGGAACCCCTCCATCATTTTCAGCGTGGTGAAGTCCGAGCCGTTGTTCGGCGTCACCGCGATCGGCTGGTTCTTCAGCATCTCGGGCTCGTAGTACTTCGAGCCGCGTGCGACGACGATGGCGAACTTCGACATGGAGGCGCCCAGCGCCACGATCTTGCGGCCCCGCAAGCCCTGGGTGTTGGCTTCGACCGCGCGCTTCATGATGCCCCATTCGCACATGCGGTACTGGTCGATGCCGCCTTCGTTGTAGACCGAGTCGAGCGGCCGGTCGAAAACGGAATCGAACTTGACGAAATGGGAGGTCGTGACCTGCGCCATGCCCGGGGTGGTCACGAACTCGAGGTCCAGTCCCTCGTCCTTGAAGAAGCCCTTGTCGCGGGCGACGAGCACGGGCAGGTCGTGCACAGCGTTCATCGTCGCTACTTGGGGCTTGGTTCTTTCCTTGACAGTCATGATGCGTTCTCCTATATGGACCGTGAGACTCCCTCGGTCTTACGGCGCGATGGGTCGACGCCGATGATCCCTCCACACCCGCTCGGCTGTCAACGGCAGAGGGGCTTCAGCAGCAATCCCAGCCGACTCCCTCCTGCACCGCGAGCGCGTCCTTCAGCCAGGCGTAGGGAAGATCGTCGAGGACCACCTCCGCCACCGGCTTGAACAGCTTGAACTGGTAGCGCTGTTCCGCGATCCAGAACGTGACCACGGTCTCCAGGGGCGCACAGCCGGGGAGTGTACAAGCGACCTCCACAGCGGAGATCGCCGCTTCTTTCGGGAGCCCGAAGCGCTCGCGCGTCCACTGCCCCACCCGGTCGATTGCCTGGAGGCGTTCGGGACCCTTCCTGACGGACGCGAACATGGCTTCAGCCTATCAGAAGCGGCATTGCGTGAGAAAATGCGAAGCGATAATCGTGACCGGAGCCCCGATGGCGCACCCCGATCGTTTCCTGCTGGCCGGCGTGATGGGCTGGCCCGTCATGCATTCGCGCTCCCCGATGCTGCACAACTACTGGTTCAAGCAGCATGGCCTCGCCGGGAACTACGTGCCGCTCGCGATCCGGCCCGAGGGCCTCGCCGCCGCGCTCGGCGCTCTGCATCCCCTGGGATTCGCGGGCTGCAACCTGACGATCCCGCACAAGCAGCAGGCGATGAAGATCGTCGACGAGGTCGACACGCTGGCGAGAAGCATCGGCGCGATCAGCTGCGTGGTCATCAGGGCCGATGGGTCGCTCTCCGGCACCAACAACGATTGCTACGGCTTCATCCACAACATCAGGCAGGAGCAGCCTGGCTGGCGGGCCGACGCCGGGCCCATCGCGGTGATCGGCGCCGGCGGTGGTTCGCGCGCCGTGTGCTACGGGCTGGCCCGGGAAGGCGCGAAGGAGATTCGCCTCCTCAACCGCACGTTCGCGCGCGCAAAGGGAATTGCCGACGAGTTCGGCGAGCCGATCAAAGCCCTGCCCTGGGAACAGCGCCACGAGGCCCTGGAAGGCGCCGCGATGGTGGTCAACACCACGAGCTGCGGCATGGTCGGCCAGCCCTCCCTCGACGTCAGGCTGGACAAGCTGCCGAAGAGCGCGCTCGCCGCCGACATCATATACATCCCGCTCGAGACACCGTTCCTCGCCGCGGCGCGAAAGCGCGGGAACCGCACCGTCAACGGCCTCGGCATGTTGCTTAATCAGGGCCGGCCGGCGTGGAAGGCCTGGTTCGGCATAGACCCCGAGGTGACGCTGGAGCTGAGGGCGATGGTCGAGCGGACGATATGAGCGCGCGAGGGTACTCGCCTACGCCTTCACCGCTTGCTCCAGCAGCCATTTGCGAAACGCAGCCACGGCCGGGCGACCGGCTATGACCTCCGGACACACGAGGTAATACGCCGATTGCGGTTTCAGTTCCACCTTGAACGGGGCGTACAGCCTTCCCGACTCGATGTCGTCGTCGACCAGAGGTCTCAGGGCGAGCGCCACACCCAGCTTCTGCGACGCCGCTTCGAGCGACAGGATGTTCGAAGAAAAATGCGGCCCGCGGCTGCCGTCGACGCGGTCGGCGACGCCGGCCGCTTCGAGCCATTTCTGCCAGGCCCTGCCATGGGCCACGAGGTCCATGGCGTCGTCGTGCAGGAGGACATGGCGCGCCAGGTCGGCAGGTTCCCTGAGCGGCGGATCGCCGCGCGCGAGTTCTGGGCTCGCCACCACGACGGTCGCGACGTCGAAAAGGTGATCGGCCCGATAGCCGGGATAGGTTCCGCCGCCCAGGTGGATCTCGACGCCGGATACGTCGTCTCTCAAGTCGAGATTTCCGACGAGAGCAGCGGAGTCGAGCGCGCCGGCGTCGACCATTTTGCTCGAGCCGAAGACGCGCAATTCGATGCGCGGCTCGCGCTTCGCAAAATCGGCTAGGCGCGGCATCAGCCAGCGTGCGGTGAACACCGGCGGCGCGGTGATCAGCAGCTCGGTCTCCTGGGCGCGTTCGCGGATCGTCTCCACCGCGGCGGCGAGCGACTCGAAACCTTCGCGCAGTTTCGGCAGGCAGGCGCGCGCCGCTTCCGTGAGCTGCACGCCGCGTCCCGCGCGGCGGAACAGCTCGACGCCGAGATACTCCTCGAGGCTCTTGATCTGGTGGCTGACGGCTGCCTGGGTGATCGACAGCTCGTTCGCCGCCTCTTTGAAAGAGAGGTGGCGCGCCGCGGCCTCGAATACACGCAGCGCATTCAGCGGAGGCAGGCGGTAGATCATCTCGGGCAATCGGTCATGGATCGGTTGAGTTTTTCTTATACGACAGATGAGAATTCATCGTTTGTTGTTCCGCCTTTCCGGGACTATCTTCTAGGGCGTGATGAGAGCCAACATGAAATCCAGAACCGAAAGCACCTTGCGCACGCCTTTCTGGAAAGCGGCGTACCAATCGCTCCCGGAAACCGTGCGCCGGCGCTACCTCGCGCATATCGAGCACGCGGAACGCTGCGATCTCGCCCTGGATGCGGCGAGCGATGCTCTGTCGCGAGCGAAGGGCGCTCTGGCCAGGCTGTTCAGCACGCCGACCGGGCCACGCTCAGCGCACTGACCGTTTGCTTCGCCGTTCGCGCGACCTGACTCCTCCTCCTCCTTTGGTCAGTAGCGCGAGCGGCGGGCATCTAACGATCCCGCCTCGCCGATCCGGCATCGGCAACACGTGTGAAGCAGAACGTTTTTGACGCGCGTGGGACTCACACGAGCTTTGCGCGGAAGTGGTCCCAGGTGCGCTTGAACAGGCCCGTGTTCCAGAGCTTCTCGCGGCACAGCGCGATCTCTTCCTCGCTGAACGCATAGGGCTTGCCGATCTGCAGCGCCATGTACTGCCGGTAGGCGTTCTCCTCCATGTAGTTCGCGAGAACGAACGCTTCGACGATGTCCTTGCCAACGGTCACCGCGCCGTGCGACTTCATGAGCGCCGCCGGCCGCTCCCCGAGCGTCGCAGCCAGACGGTCCGCCATCGCCCGGTTGTTGATCGAGTTGGGCGAATCGAGCAGCGGCACCGGATAGACGAGCGAGCCCTGCGCGTAGACCGGCTTGTAGCTCTCGCCAACCATGGTGAGGAACGTCGACCACTTCGGATGCGCGTGCACGATCGCCTTGACGTCGGGCCGAACGCGGTAGATGCCGCAATGCAGGTGACGCTCGAGCGGCGCATTGCCCTTGCCTTCGATCTGGTTTGCTTCGAGGTCGATCGTGCAGATGTCGTCCGCCGTGAGCCGGCTGCGCTGGCACGACCCGATGTTGATGAGGACGCGGTTGTCGTCGAGGCGGACGCTGCAGTGGCCGTTGTAGTCGATGATGTCGGACTGCTCCAGCATGCGGATGCAGTCGACGAGCTGCTGCTTCAATTCGACCGTAGCGCCGACCCGCCGCTTCAATTCGGCTGCTGACATGGCTTGCTCCCTCGATGATCCTTACCAGTTGACCTCGCTGCGGACCTGGCTGCGCCAAAGGTCCCAGGCGCGCATGCCGGCGGTCTGGTTGACGGCGTCGGAAAGCCGGCCTTCCTCGGGGTCGAGCGCGGCGATCGGCGCACCGCCTTTGAGCGCCGTGGTCCAGTGCTGGATTCGGGCATTGACCTCGGTGTACACGGCCCGGAACACCGCCGTCTGCAGCGTCGGCCCGCACGCCACGCTGCCGTGCGCGCGCATCAGGGCGACGTTTTTCTTGCCCATGACGGCGGCGAGGGCCACGCCCTTGGGCGCGTTGCTGACCAGCATGTCGGTCGCGCCGAACTTCTTGTGGATATCGAACACGGGCACGCCCTCCGCGATGAAAGCCGCGTTGTGGAACATCGCCTGCATCGGCACGCCGACCAGCCCGAAAGGGATCACCGAGGGCGAATGGCTGTGGACGATCGATCGAATATCGGCCCTCGCCTTGTAGATCTCGCCGTGGATGAATCGTTCCAGAAAACTGGAGCGGCCCCCGGCATTGCAGGGATTGCTGTCCAGATCGTACTCGATGATGTCATCGGGCGTCACCAATGCCGGCGCGATCGAGCGCGCCATCAGATAGCGCTCGGGCGCCCGAGGGTGGCGCATCGAGACGTGGCCGAATGCGTCGACGACGCCCTGGGCGACGAGGATGCGGCTGGCCGCAGCCAGATCCGCGATCTGTTCGGCCGAGACCGGACCGCCCGATGCGGGTGCGTCGCCGTTCATGCTCTCTCGGTTCCGAGTTTCAAGAAATCGCTTTGCTCATCATGCCCGACATGGGGTTTCTTCGGGAACGCGCGATGGCAATGATAGCGGAACTACCCGGCGCCTCGACCAGAATTATACCGCGACCCCCACCCGGCAACGCATGCGAAAATACCGGCGTGAAATCCTGATTGGGCGAGCCCTGTGGAGTATCTCAACTCGGTCCGGGCGCGCTTCGCCGACTACGAAGAACTTCAGCTTGTCGATGCAAATGCCGGGCTGGTTGCCAGCAGCGTGCGTGGTGCGGGTCCGACGCGTTTGCCGGAGGGTTGGGAAAGGACGTTCAAGTCGTCGCGAAGCCGATTCTTATGCTGGATGTGCCGTCAAGCTCCTCATCTCCTCGATCAGTCGCTCCCGGACGCCCCGACCAACCGACCAGTGAATCAGGTTCATGGAGCACCGCTCGAGAGAAACCCAGGGCCCTCAAAGCGAGCTCCATCAACAACACCGTAAGGAGCCGATCAAAATTGCATTCCGCGCAAACGCCCACGCCGTGCCGGCCCAGGTTCTGCCCGATGTGCCCGTTCGTCGATGACCCTTCCCGTCCGAATCAGTCGAACTCGAAGCGCTCCCTGTAGTCCTGTCTGAGAGAACTGTCCTGGCGTTCCTTGTGAAGCAAGCAGTTTCCGACCGCGAGCGTCTCGATCTCGGTGCCCATGAAACAGCGGAACGCGTCCTCCGGGGTGCACACGATCGGCTCCCCGCGCACGTTGAAGCTGGTGTTGACGATCACCGGACAGCCGGTGCGCTCCTTGAACCTGGCGATGAGCGCGTGGTAGCGCGGATTCGTCTCCTTGTGCACCGTTTGCACGCGCGCAGAGTAGTCGACGTGCGTTACCGCGGGGATTGAGGAGCGCGGTATATTCAATTTGTCTATCCCGAACAAGCCGTTCTGCTCCTCGTTCATCGCGATGCGGTGGGGCTTGGCCACGTCCGCGACCAGCAGCATGTAAGGACTGTCGGCTTCAAGCTCAAACCACTCGGCCGCGTCCTCGCTCAGCACCGAGGGAGCGAACGGACGGAAGGACTCCCGATACTTGACCTTGAGGTTGAGCATCTTTTGCATCGTGGGTGAGCGTGCATCACCAAGGATCGAGCGGGCCCCGAGCGCGCGCGGGCCGAATTCCATCCTTCCCTGGAACCAGCCGAGTGCCTTGCCTTCCGCCAGCGAGCACGCGCAGGCCTCGAGCAACGCCTCGTCGTCCATGGGTTCGAACACCGCTCCTGCCTGCCTGAGCCGCCGCTCAATGTCGGCTTGTCCGTATTCGGGTCCGAGGTATCCCCCATGCATTGCATCGAGGGCGCCGTTGATGGGCCGTTCTTGCTTTTGGAACAGGTGGTAGGCGACGAGCGCCGCGCCCAGAGCCCCGCCCGCGTCACCGGCCGCGGGCTGCAGCCACAGGCGGTCGAAGTAGCGCTCGCGCAAGAGCTTGCCGTTGGCCACGCAATTCAGCGCGACGCCGCCTGCAAGACACAAATTCTTCTCGCCCGTTTCCCGCGCCACGCCCCGGGCGAGCTTCAGGACCACCTCCTCAGTCACCGCCTGGATCGACGCCGCAAGATCCATCTCCCGCTGGGTGAGCGGCGCCTCGGGTTTTCTCGGGGGACTGTCGAACAACTTCTCGAAATGCCCGTTCGTCATGGTCAGCCCGGTGCAATACTCGAAGTACTCCAGGTTCAGACGGAAGCTGCCGTCCTCCTTGATGTCTATCAGGCGTTCCCGGATCAGGTTCGCGAATCTGGGCTGCCCGTACGGGGCGAGCCCCATCACCTTGTATTCCCCCGAGTTGACCTTGAAACCGGTGTAGTAGGTGAACGCCGAGTACAGCAATCCCAGCGAGTGCGGAAAATGGATCTCCCGTATGACCTTTAGGTCATGCGCATTCCCCAAGGCGAGCGAAGTCGTGGTCCATTCTCCAACGCCATCCATGGTAAGCACCGCCGCACGCGGAAATGGTGACGGAAAGAAGGCGCTCGCGGCATGGCTCAGGTGATGCTCGGAAAACAGCAGCCGCTGGTCCCAGTCCAGGTCATGATCGAGCTGCTCGAGCTCGCTTACCAGCAGTCGCCTCTGGAACAGCTTCTCTTTCAGCCACAGCGGCAGGGCTTGCCGGAACGATCGGAACCCACGCGGAGCAAAGGCGAGGTAGGTCTCCAGCAAACGCTCGAATTTCAGGAACGGCTTGTCGTAGAACGCCACCAGGTCCAACTCGCCGGGACGGGTACCGGTGGTTTCCAAGCACGAGCGGATGGCCTGATGAGGGAATCCTGAATCGTGCTTCTTGCGGGTGAAGCGTTCCTCCTGGGCAGCGGCGATCACCTTCCCGTCATCCACCAGCGTGGCGGCGCTGTCGTGGTAGTAGGCGGAGATGCCCAGGATGCGCATATCGACTTCAGAACAGCGTGTAGATGAACGGTGCCACCGCCGAACCTTGCGCCAAGATCAGAATGCCGCCCAGCACCAGGTTCATCAGGATGATGGGCAGCAGCCAGAACTTCTTGCGCACCCTCAGGAATCTCCAGAGCTCTCCTATGAAAGACATGCGACACCTCCTCAGAATTGATCCCGAAAACTGTCGGCAGCCGGTCCGGGCGGATTGCGCCCGATCCAGTATGTCGGTGCCGTCGGCTCGAATTTCCGTTTCATCGTGTCGCGCCCGGCCATTCGCATCACGAACGCTACCGGCGTAAACACGCCGTAGAAGACGAGGCCGAGGACGACCGGGCTGACGATGCCGTGCAGCAGCTCGCCGAATTTCGTCCAGAGCCGGTTCAGCGGCGCCAGCCACTCCGGCCGTGCGATCGTCACCACGGCAGTCACGCCGGCGAGCCCGAAGGCCCACGCATAGACCGTGCCCCCACGCCACAGGGAGTAGGCGCCTACAAGGGCGAAAAACGCGGTAAACACCCCGCCAAAGGAGCGGTTCGAGGGGGCTTGGTTTCTCATCCCGGAAACTCCAGGCCAGGCAAGATCAATGGGTGCCGTCAATCCGTTTAGCAGGTGAATGCGTCACTCGAAAATTACCCCGCAAGAATAGTGAGACCTTATTGAACGTCCGTGCTTCAGCCCGGACCTGGCGCGTAGTCCATTCAGATCACGGAGATTGAGAACGGCTGGGCATCGGACCGACGAAATGCCCTTCTATTATCGGTGTCCGGATCCCGAGGTGGACATGGAGCGGCAGTCACCTGTTGCACAGCTCGTGCTCGAAGACGGGACGACGATCGCCGGTCGGCTGTTCGGATTTCCGAAATCCGTGGCAGGAGAAGTCGTCTTCAACACCGGCATGGTGGGGTACCCCGAGGCGCTGACGGACCCCTCGTACAGCGGCCAGATCCTGGTTCTTACTTACCCCCTGATCGGCAACTACGGAGTGCCCGGGCGCGATGCGGAGTCCGCAGGTACGCCGTTCGAGTCCGAAAAAATTCAGGCCGCCGGGCTCATCGTTTCCGAGCTGGCATCGGGCTACAGTCATCGGACGGCCTGCGGCAGCTTGTCGCAATGGCTGCAGGACGAAGGCATCCCCTGCTTGGCGGGAGTCGACACGCGAGCGCTCACCAAGCGACTCCGACAGCAGGGAAGCATGCTCGGCAAGATCCTGGTCGGAAACGACGATATGCCCTTCAGCGATCCGGACCGCCTCAACCTGGTTGCGGCCGTCAGCATTGGAGAACGCGTGGTCTATCCGGGCGGCGAGCGGAAGGTCGTCCTGGTCGACTGCGGATGCAAGTCGAGCATCCTTGAAAACCTCAGCACCCGGGGTTTGACCGTTGTTCGAGTGCCCTGGGACTACGACTTCCTTGCCGAGGATTTCGACGCGGTGGTGGTGTCGAACGGACCGGGAGATCCCAAGCTCTGTGACACGACCGTCCGGAATATCGAGAGAGCCTTGCGGCTGAACCGCCCGATCATGGGGATTTGTCTCGGACACCAGTTGCTGGCGCTCGCGGCGGGTGCGAAGACCTACAAGCTGAAATTCGGACATCGCAGCCATAACCAGCCTTGTCTCGAAGAAGGAACCCGGCGTTGCTTAATCACGTCGCAGAACCACGGCTTCGCTGTCGACCCTGCGTCGTTGCCGGCGGGATGGGAGCCATGGTTCACGAATGCCAACGATGGCTCGAACGAAGGTATACGACACCGGACACAACCATTCCTGGGCGTACAGTTCCATCCGGAGGGGGCCCCCGGGCCGGTGGATTCCGAGCATCTTTTCGACCTCTTCCTGAGCAGGATCCAATGAGCGCAATGCCCGCCAAGGTCCTTCTCCTCGGAAGCGGCGCGCTCAAGATCGGCGAGGCGGGGGAATTCGACTATTCAGGCAGCCAAGCCATCAAGGCGCTGAAGGAAGAAGGGATCGCTACGGTGTTGGTCAATCCCAACATCGCGACGATCCAGACCTCGGCGCGGCTCGCCGACCGAATCTACTTTCTGCCGGTTACGACGGAGTTCGTCGAGCAAGTGATTGCGCGCGAAAGCCCGGACGCGATCATGCTGGGCTTCGGGGGCCAGACCGCGCTCAATTGCGGCCTGGAACTCGCTCGCCGAAACGTTCTGCAGCACTATGAGGTCGCCGTGCTGGGAACGCCGGTCAAGACGATCGAGGAAACCGAGGACCGCGCACGATTTGTCGCCCGATTGGCCGAGATAGGCGTCGCATGCCCCCGAAGCGCCGCTACGGATTCGATGGACCAGGCCGTCGCACTCGCGCGCGAGATCGGATATCCCGTCATGGTCCGGGCGGCTTACGCGCTGGGCGGCCTCAGTTCCGGCCTTTGCGCGGATGAGCGGCAACTCTTGGACAGAGTCACGAAGGCGCTCGCTCACAGTCCGCAGGTATTGATCGAAGAATATCTGGTCGGCTGGAAGGAAATCGAATACGAGGTCGTCAGAGACCGGTTCGACAATTGCATCACGGTCTGCAACATGGAAAACCTCGACCCGATGGGTATCCATACGGGCGAGAGCATCGTTGTCGCGCCGAGCCAGACGCTGAGCAATCGCGAGTATCACGCTCTGCGAGGAATTTCGATCCGCGTCGTACGCCATCTTGGCGTAGTCGGCGAATGCAACATCCAGTTCGCCTTGGACCCGCGCTCCGGCGCCTATCGGGTGATCGAAGTCAATGCCAGGCTGTCCCGGAGCTCCGCTCTCGCTTCCAAGGCGACGGGCTATCCCCTCGCGTTCGTGGCCGCGAAGCTAGGGCTCGGCTACAGCCTGACCGAGCTGTCCAACGCCGTCACGGGCGCCACGATGGCGTGCTTTGAGCCGGCGCTCGATTACGTCGTGGTAAAGGCGCCGCGCTGGGATCTGCAGAAATTCCGCGGAGCGTCGCTCAGCATCGGATCGTCCATGAAGTCGGTGGGAGAGGTGATGGCGATCGGCCGCAATCTCGAAGAAGCGCTCCAAAAGGCGCTGCGCATGCTCGAGGCCGGGGGCGCGTCCGACACCGACTGGGGCGAGAGGCTCAAGGATGAAAACCTCGACCGGGTTCTTCGAGACCCGACGCCGGACAGGATATACGTGGTCGCCGAAGCATTCCGGCGGGGATACACGGTCGAGGATATTTGTCGCCTGACCCGCATCGACCGCTGGTTCCTGGAGAAGATCCGGCACCTCGTCGAGATCGAGCGGCGCCTGCGGGGCACGCGCACCGCCGTCTGCCCGGCGGAGCTGCTCACCGAAGCAAAGCAGGCCGGTTTCTCCGATCGCCAGATCGGCAGTCTGCGCGGAACGTCCGAGGCCGCCGCACGGGTCGAACGCGAAGCCCTCGGTATCGTACCCTGCGTCAAGCAGATCGACACACTGGCGGGGGAATACCCGGCGCAGACGAATTATCTCTACCTGACCTACAACGGCCGTGAAGACGACGTCAGGAGGGGCGATCCCGAGAACACCGTGCTCGTGCTGGGCTCGGGTGCCTACCGGATCGGCAGCTCGGTGGAATTCGATTGGTGCTGCGTGACCGCCGCGCAGGCACTCCGCCAGATGGGCTACAAGACCATCCTGATCAACCACAACCCGGAGACAGTAAGCACCGATTACAACGAATGCGACCGCCTGTATTTCGACGAAATCACCCTGGAGACGGTGCTCGAGATCTATCGCCGCGAACGGCCGCTCGGCGTGATCTTGTCGGTTGGCGGCCAGATTCCGAACAACCTCGCCGAGCAGCTCGCTGAGGCCGGAGTCCGCATCCTTGGCACGCCGGCAGCCGGCATCGACACGGCGGAGAACCGGCACAAGTTCTCGTGCCTGCTCGATCAGATTGGAGTCGAACAACCGGCGTGGAAGGAACTTGTCGCAGCCGACGACGCATTGAAGTTTGCACGTACCGTCGGTTATCCGGTGCTGGTCAGACCCTCCTACGTGTTGAGCGGCGCCGCCATGGGCGTGGCATCCAACGATGCCGAGCTGAACAGGTTTCTCGGACGCGCGACGACAGTGTCGCCCCGGTACCCGGTGGTCGTCAGCAAATTCCTCGAAAACGCGAGGGAGTTGGAGATGGACGCCGTTGCGTGCCACGGCAATCTCGTTATTTCCGCCGTCTCGGAACACGTCGAGAATGCGGGCGTCCACTCGGGGGACGCCACGCTCGTTCTGCCGCCGCAGCGGACGTATCTCGAGACCATGCGGCGGATCCGGCGGATTTCATCCCGGATCGCGGCGGCGCTCCGGATACACGGTCCATTCAACATTCAGTTCCTCGCCAAGGGCAACGAAGTCAAGGTCATCGAATGCAATCTGCGCGCCTCGAGGAGCCTTCCCTTCGTCTCGAAGGTGCTGCGGGTAAATTTCATCGAGATCGCGACACGGGTGATGATGGGTCGTCCAGTCCCCACGTACAACGGGTCGGTGATGGATGTCGAGTACGTCGGCGTAAAAGCACCCCAGTTTTCCTTCATGCGCCTCGAGGGCGCCGACCCCGTGCTGGGCGTCGAGATGGCGTCCACCGGCGAAGTGGGCTGTCTCGGGGACGACTTCGAGGAGGCCTTCCTGAAGGCGCTCCTCTCGGTCGGGTTCCGATTGCCTGTTCGCAACGTCCTCCTTTCGACCGGTCCAATCGAGGGCAAGGCTGTGTTTCTGGAAAGCGCGCGAACTCTGCTGGACATGGGGGTGACCTTGTTTGCCACCGAAGGCACGGCGGCTTTCCTGCGCGCGAACGGCATCGAAACTTCGCTGCTCCACTGGCCCTCGGATTCAAAGTCGCCGAACGCTCTCGAATACCTTGCCCAGAGAAGGATCGACCTCGTCATCAATATCCCGAAAAATACCCAGGAAGAGGAACTTACGAACGACTACATGATTCGCCGAAAGGCGGCAGATTTCGGCATTCCGCTCATCACGAACATCCAACTGGCGCAGCGCTTTGTCGAAGCGCTGTCGAAAAAGCGCGTGACCGAATTGCAGATCAAGAGCTGGGAGGACTACGCCCCACCGGAGCAGACACCCATCAGCGTATCTTCGTCTCCACACGATGACGATGTCCTGCCCGCTTCGGTAGCGGCGGCAACTTAAGCTCGTCGTGTTTACTCCGGGATGAAAGTTCCACTCATCTCGGCACCTTCGGCCGCGTTTCTCACCTCGTTATGCGCCGAGAACCCGCAGCGGCAACCTCGGTGCACGGCAGTTCGGGCGCCCGACCTGCCGCACCTGCGCGTGGACTGCGATGCCCCGGAGGAGGAAAATGCGAGGCGACGGTCACTCAGGAGGAACGCGGTGGAAAAAGTGCTGGCGGCGGTGAGAACGGGCCCGAGTCGGACCGAGATCCGCGAATTCCCCATGCCGGATATCCCGGAGGACAGCGCGCTCATGAAGATGGAGGTCGCCGGGATCTGCGGGACCGACGTCAAGCTGTACAAGACCCCGCCGTCGAACGCTCCCGTGATCATGGGCCACGAGAACATCGGTACCATCGCCAAGGCGGGCCGCGAGTTCACCCGGCGCAAAGGCTTCAAGGAAGGCGACCTGGTGTTCGTCGAGCACTACGTCATGTGCGGCAAGTGCGAGTGGTGCCACCTGGGCCAGTACCGCCACTGCGAAAATACCGACTGGCGTACCAACCCCGACGGCATCCGCTACGGCTATACCTCGGCAGAGAGGGCTCCCCATTTGTGGGGCGGATTTGCGCAGTACGTGTACCTCCCGTGGAATGCAGTCGTGCACAAGGTGCCGAAAGGCGTCACGGCGGAACTGGCGGGACTGGTCACCCCTATGGCGAACGGCGTCGAATGGTCGCTCTTCGACGGCGGCGTGGGCTACGACTCCA
>WNGQ01004913.1_pt1 | contig 21960 bp, 20 predicted proteins | sample 5407661 | NCBI WGS metagenome assembly WNGQ01 (sample SAMN13153382, study PRJNA577476) | soil metagenome | isolation source: 60 cm soil or saprolite under Garry oak tree replicate 2 | place: USA:California | collected 2016-06-15 | reverse complement strand
GTTCAATCGCACACGCGCTCCCTGCGCGTCACTGTGCGGCCATCGTCCCTTTCGACCCGGGTGGTGACCGTGCGGCAACGTTCTCGCGGGCCGACGACGACGCCGCCCGGGCGGACACCGATGGTGACATCCTCTCGATCCCGCCTGGGACGGATGATCCGCTCTTCCCGGATCCTGTCCCGGTCGCGACCGACCTGCACGTCGATGCCCTGCGCCATTTGAAGGTTTTCCGCCTTGGCGGGGACCGCCCCGACGAACAATGGGGCAGCCGTGAAAGCAACCGCGGCGGTGGCCACGGCGAGCGCGATCTTCTTCATGGGGGGTGTCCTCTCTAGGCTCAATACCGAGCAGCCAACGCGCAACAAACAATTAAGTTCCAGCCGTCGATTGGAATTCATGATCGCCGGCCGGACAAACGCTCCCGCCTGCTCATACACACACCGCGAGACCGCCACATTTCCTGCGATGGTCCTCGCCAACAGAAAGTCTCGGGAGAAAAATCCTTGGGCCACGTTCGGCCGTGGTGGCCAACACCGCAACATGGTAAAATTCCAGCAGTTCGGTGGAAACAAGGTTAATGCGGTCGGAGGTGGTACTTCTGCCCCATCGCCTCAGGGAGGACGCCCATGCGTTACCGAAGCACGGTCGGCGCGCTCGCGCTGGCGGCGGTGGTCGGCACGGCAATCCTCGGCGCCCGGGCGGATGCTGAAGCGAAATATCCGGTGCGCCCGATCACCATGATCGTGCCCTTCCCGGCCGGCGGCGGCGTCGACGCGGTCGCGCGCATCGTTGCCGACAAGCTGGGCGCCGCGCTCGGCCAGCAGATCGTGATCGACAACCGCGGCGGCGCGGCGGGCGTCATCGGCATGCGGGTCGGGGCCAAGACCGCGCCCGACGGCTATACGCTGATCATCGCCCACACCGGCACGACCTCCATCAATCCAAGCCTCTACCAGCAGCCGGGCTACGACCCGCGCCGGGACTTTGCGCCGATCGGCCTCATCTCCTCCACCCCGATCGTGCTGATGGCGCATCCGGCCTTCCCGGCGAAATCGCTCGCCGAGCTGATCGCGCTGGCGAAGAAGGAGCCGGGCAAGCTCAATGTCGGCACGCCGCCGCCGGGCACCGGCGGCTATCTCGCGGCCGAGCTGTTCAAGGCGGTGGCTCAAGTCGAGGTCACGATCGTGCCGTTCAAGGGAACGGCGCAGCTCACCAACGATCTCGTCGGCGGCCATGTGCCGATCGGCTTCAACGTGCTGGCGCCGGCAATGGGCAACCTGCAGGCCGGCAGCTTGCGCGCCATCGCGGTGCTGGGGCGGGAGCGATCGAGCCTCTTCCCCGCGGTCCCGACCGCCAGCGAGGCCGGGCTGCCGGGTTACGAGGCGATGCTGCATTACGGCCTGCTGGCGCCCGCGCGCACCCCGAAGGAGATCGTGGCGAGGCTCAATCGCGAGCTTCGCTCGCTGGTCGATTCGCCCGAAGTGCGCGAGCGGATCGCCGCCGACGGCGGCGATCCGCTGCCCTCGACGCCCGAGGACTACGCCGCCGACATCGACCAGGAAGAAGCGAAGTGGTCGGTGCTGATCAGAAAGCTCAATCTGAAGGTGGAGTAGCAGCGTAGTAGCAGGGTAGGATGGGTCGGGTTCTTCCGGAGACCCAACAATCGCGAACTCCCGTCACTATGTTGCGTTTCCGATCGCATAGCGCGACTCCGAAGTGTTGGGTCTCGCGAAGGGCTCGACCCAACCTATGCTTCTGTTGCCATGAGGAATTTGTAGCATGCAGATGCAACAAGAGTTTAAATATTTTAAATTGTTCATGCCGCAAATCAATTACAAGTTTACGTGTTAATACTTATAGGGAACTTGTTTCTACGCAAGTTCAGCAATACCACTGTTCAACGCCGTGGAACGCGTAGGCTGCGGCTTCCCGTGGATGGGAGGCGCAGATGGATAATCATTATCAGCTGGAAAAAGGTACCAAGGTTGCTCCATTCGGACAACGAAAGGTCAGACCTTGCGTGATCGTGTCGGACGCTAAGCAACACATTCGAACGTTCCTCATGGAAGCTCTGCAAGGATTGGGCTTCGCCACCCGTGAGTGCGCTCAAGTCGGTGAGTTAGGTGCGGTGCTCGATGCACAGCTCCCTGATCTCGTTGTCCTCGGATTATCGGGAGGTGGGATCGAGACCTGCGAGATGCTGAACCTGCTCGCCCTCAAGGAATTCCACGGCAAGGTCCTGCTGCTTGGTTCCCGTAGTTGCGCTATGGTGGCGGCTGTCCAAAACTTCGGTATTGAGCACGGTCTTGCGATGTTGCCCATTCTCGCCACGCCTTTTGGCGCCGAGACCTTACGCGACAGCGTTGGCACGCTCCTGCCCACCAAGGCGCCGCCGAATCCTACAGTCGATGTTGCAGAAGCGCTATGCGCAGGCTGGCTGGAACTATGGTACCAGCCACAGATCGACGCGCGCACGCTCAGCCTCGGTGGCGCTGAGGCGCTCATCCGCATCAGGCATCCGAGCTGGGGGATTGTCCCGCCAGCATATTTCATACCGGATGACAGCGATCCGCACTTCTGCGCGCTGTCGGAGTTCGTTATTTCCCAGGCAATAGAGGATTGGCACTATTTCGTTGCACAGTACGGTCACATCGAGATTGCAGTCAATTTGCCCATCTCCTTTCTTCAGAATTCGGATATGGTCAGGAACCTCTGCCGGCAAATGCCGGATCATCCGGCTTTTGAGGGACTGATCATCGAAATAAATGGCACCGAGGTTATTCGTAACCTAGAGCTGGTAAGAGATGTTGCCAGGCAGCTTCGGTTTCACAAGATCGCCATCTCAATCGACGATCTTGGAGCGGAGTGGCCGTCACTCATGGAAATTCAGGACTTCCCCTTCGTTGAGATCAAGGTAGACAAGAAATTCGTCGCCGGCTGTGCGGCTGACCGGCTGAAGCAGATGGCGTGCCGCCGAATTCTCAATCTTGCCGATCTCCATGGCTCACGCACTGTCGCTGAGGGTGTAGAGAGCCGCGCCGATTTTCTTGCTGTCCGTGAAATGAATTTCGATCGCGTGCAGGGCTTTCTGCTCGGGAAGCCCATGGTGCGCAAAAAGTTCGTGGGGACCGTCCTGGGCCATCCCCTGACCTTGCCGCAATGACATGCGACGGTTGCGTGCGAGGCCATTCCGCGACTGTGCCCCATCAACTGATCCGTAACGATGGCGAGTCATCGCTTATTGAGCGTATTTGAGTGTAATGAGTGCTGACGTTTGCGTACAATGAGCCCCGGCCACCGACTATCGCTGGGGCTCATTGCCTGTTCGCTCGAATGATGCGGTTCCTATCGCATAGCGCGACTCCTGCGCCGGCGAGGCGGCCAGAAACGGCCATGCCAGTCCGATGAAAGCGGGCGAAAGTGCGGCTCGACGCCTGATGGCTCTATGCCCCGGCCGAGCACTCGCGGACGATGACATGGAGTCGGCGTGCCCTGTGCTTAAACTTACGCCCATGGAGTCAAGCCCCGGGCATGAAGGAACCATTGCTCGCGCAAGGCGACGGTCATCATGAATTCGTTTAACGCAATCAACCGTCAAAATCGACCGCTCAGCGTGGTCGGTGCAAACGACGTTGCACGGCGCCGGCGATGATGGCGGAGACAAAGAGCAGGAAGAGCACTGGTATCCAGATCAGGACCGCGCCCACCAACGCGATGAAAATCAAGACTGTCAGGATGCTGATCACCAGCATCAGCAGGATGACCGTAAACGGCCCCACCCTGGCAAAGTAAACGCGGTGAGTGCCTCGCGCATCGACGGAGGTCCACAAGCCCGACCGTTCGTGCAACGACTGACCCGGCGGGATGATCTCCGGCTCCGAACGCGGTTCGTCCCCCGGCTCTCGTCGCTGGTCCATCATGCGGCTCCGTGTTGGCATCTCAGACCAAGCCATATAGGAAAGCCGCCAAGCGTTCACAACCGCACCGGCCTGCGTGATTGCCGAGGGCAAGATCGACATGTTGACGGAGGAACCAGGAGCGCCGCATGAGCCGTGCAGCTGCCATCGCTCGGGCTGTGAGCCATTTCGACACCGGCGCGTTCAAAGCCGATCTCGCGCGCCGGGTCGCGATCCCGACCGAGAGCCAGAACCCTGACCGCGCCGGCGAACTCGCGCGCTATATCGACACCGAGATGACGCCCGCGCTCGAAGCCCTCGGCTTTCGGTGCCGGGTCATGCGGCAGGCGAAAGCGCGCGGTCCCTTTGTCTTCGGCGAGCGCTTCGAGGGCGATGGACTGCCGACCATCCTCGGCTATGGGCATGGCGATGTCATCCGCGGGCTGGAGGCAGGCTGGAAGCAAGGGCTCTCGCCCTGGCAGCTGATCGAGACCGACGGCCGTTATTACGGCCGCGGCGTCGCCGACAACAAGGGCCAGCACAGCATCAACCTGGCGGCGCTCGGCGCCGTGCTCGCGACCCGCGGCCGCCTCGGTTTCAACATCAAGTGGCTGATCGAGATGGGTGAGGAGACGGGATCGCCTGGGTTGCGCGAATTGTGCGCGGAGCACCGCGATCAGTTCGCCGCGGACGTCCTCATCGCGTCGGACGGGCCGCGGCTTTCGGCCGGGCACCCGACCATCTTTCTCGGCAGCCGGGGCGGCTATCCGATCGATCTCTGGATCGACGCGCGCGAGGGCGCCCACCATTCCGGCAATTGGGGCGGGCTCTTGTCGAGCCCTGCAATCCAGCTCGTCCACGCGCTGTCGACGATTGCGGGACCGACCGGCCAAGTCCGCATCCCGGAATGGGTGCCTGAGCGCATCCCCGCGACGGTGCGCCGCGCGCTGGCTGATTGCGAAGTGCGCTCGGGCCCCGGCGACCCGGTCATCGATCCGGATTGGGGCGAGCCAGGTCTTACCCTCGCCGAGAAAGTATTTGCCTGGTGCGCCTTCGAGATCCTGGCGATGACGGCGGGCAATCCCGAAAGTCCGGTCAATGCGGTGCCGGCACGGGCCTGGGCGCGCGGGCAGCTTCGTTTCGTTGTCGGCGTCGATCCCGAGGAGATCCTGCCGTCGCTGCGGCGTCATCTCGACCGCCATGGCTTTTCCATGGTGCAGATCGCCAAGAGCCGTGACGAGATCTTTCACGCGACCCGCCTCGATCCCGAGCACCCCTGGGTGCAATGGGCCGCCGCTTCGATCACGAAGACGACGGGCGCGCGTCCCGCCATCCTTCCCAATTCGGGCGGTTCGCTGCCGAACGATATTTTCTCCGAAGGCCTCGGCTTGCCGACAATCTGGGTGCCGCATTCCTACCTCGGCTGCTCGCAACATGCGCCGAACGAGCACCTGCCGCTCGCGATCATTCGCGAAGGATTGGGGTTGATGGCAGGCCTCTACTGGGATCTCGGCGAGCCCGATACGCCGGTTCATACGCAAAGTCGCGCAGCGAGGCCGAACTGAGTGTCGTGGGGCACCGCGCAGTGGCGAGCGCCTCGCCGAATTGTCCAGGAGCGAAGGCGGATGATCCTCAACGGCCACGCGGCGCGACCCTGAGAGATGCTACGCTGACTGCAGCGGCAGATGCACGCTCCCGCCGGACGCCACCGCGCGCTCGATGGCGATGGTGGTTTCCAGGTTGATGCGGGCCTGCTCGGGCGTGGTGTGGACCGTCGGCGCGCCGGTTGCGAGATGATCGAGCCAGGCGCGGGTCTCGTTGCCGAGCGGCCCCCAGAAATCCCCGACCGCCCAGTCACCGGCGGTATTGCTGCCGAGAAACGCCATCTCGACCATGTGATCCGGCACATAGGCATGGGGGATGCCTTGTTCCGAGAACAGCAGGTGGTCCAGGTGATCGTCGTCGATGATCATCGTGCCCTCGGTCCCCAAGAGCTCCACCCGGTCGGACTGGCCGAGCGTCGGGTAGCGGGCTGGCAGTGCATAGCTCACCCCGAGATTGATCACCGCGCCATCCGCAAAGGTCACGATCGCCCAGGTCACGTCGTGGGCGCCGTATCCCGCTGCCCGGAATATCCCATACTGTCCGCGGGCAACCACCTCGACTGGACGATTGCCTTCCAGGAACCAGCACATGAGATCCACGTAATAGGTGAGGACGTCGAGAACCGGCGTCGCGTGCGGATCGCGCTCGAGGATCGCGAAAGCCTGGGCGCGCGAGTTGTAGACCCGAGCGGTGCCGCCGACGACTTTGCCGAGGCGACCGTGGCGCATCTGCTCCTTGGCGCGCAGGAAGCAGTCCTTGTAGCGGCGGCTGTAACCGACCCGCAGACTTCCCTCGCTCTGCCGGACCGTTTCGAGGATCCGATCCGCGTCGCCGAGCGAGAGCGCGATCGGTTTTTCGACCAGCACCGGCTTGCGGAGCGCGAGCGCCCTGCAGACCGGGGCCGCGTGCTCGCCTTCGGGCGTCGAGACGATCACCGCGGTGACCTCGGGGTGGGCGATCACGTCGTCGCTGCTTCCGGAGTGGAAAGCGGCGCTGGCCGCAAACCGCCGGATGCTTGGCCGCGAGCCGCGCGCGCAAGGTCCCGATGCGTCCGGCGCCGACGACGCCAATTCCGATATTGGATCGCTTCATTATGCCACTTGCAACGCCGCGACCGCGCGCTGGTGCCTGCGCACGCGTGCTTCATCGACGTCGATGCCCAACCCCGGACGATCCGGCACCTCGACGTGTCCATGGACGATACGCAGCGGGTGGACGGCCACGTCCTCCACCAGGCCGTTCATAGTGAGCGTGAGGCCCCAGCCGACCGCCGGCAGCGCGGCGGCGATGTGGAGAGCCGCCGCAGAGGCGATGCTCGACTCGCCGGTCTTGCACGAGACATTGACCTCAAGCCCCAGCCGCTCGCACAAGAGTCCCGCCTCCATCACCGCGCGCATGCCGCCGAGCTTGATGGCCTTCAGGCTCGCGCCACGCGCCGCTTTGCAATCATGGTGGCGGCGAATGTCGTCGAGCGAATGAATGCCCTCATCGGCGCCGATCGCGATCCGGCTCGCCGCGGCAACGCTCGCCATTCCTGGAATGTCATCGGCATGAACCGGCTGCTCGAAGAAATCGAGGCGCGTACCGGCGAGAGCGCGCACGTATTGCGCCGCCTCGTCCGCGTCCCACCCTTGGTTCGCATCGGCCGAAATCAGGCAGTCCGGGCCGATAAGTTCGCAGATCCGGCGCGTGCGTTCAGCATCGACGCCAGGCTGATCGACGCCGACCTTGATCTTGTAGGCGCGGTAGCCCTGGGCGCGCTTGGCCTCCGCTTCGCCGAGATCGGACGTCAGGTTGCCGGTGCCGATCACCCCCAGGACCGCCATGCGACTGCGCCGCTTATCGCCCAGAAGCGCGTAGGCAGGCCGGTTGGTCGCTCGCCCCACGAGGTCGTGCAGGGCGATCTCGATCGCGGCCTTGGCGCCGTAATTCCCGTAGATGCGGGTTTTCATCGCCGCCCGCGCGCCGGCGATGTCCTCGGCCGCTCGCGCCTGCAGCGCGGGCGCAAGATAGTCCACGGCCGAGATCATGCTCTCGACCGTCTCGCCGGTCATGGTCGGCGCCGATGCGGCTTCGCCCCATCCGACGATGCCATTGTCGGCCTCGATCCGCACCAGCACATTGTCTGCGCGCGAGATCTGGACGCCCGCCATGATGACGGGCTTCGTCATCGGCAGGCTCACCGCAATCGGCTCGATGTGTTTGATCTTCACAATGGCCTCCAACGTGCTCCTAGATCACTTTTTCGCGGCGCAATTCCGCGATTGCTTTTGCGTCGAGCCCAAGGTCTTGAACGAGAATTTCATCCGAGTGTTGACCGAGCGTCGGTGGCGCGCGCCGCACCGCGGCCGGCGTGTCTGAGAATTTAAAGGGAATACCCAGCATCTTCAATTCGCCGATCAGCGGGTGTTCCGCGGTCTCGACCATGTGCCGCGCGGCGGTGTGCGGATCGTCAAGCGCCTGTGCGACAGTATTGATGCGGCCGCAGGGGATGGCCGCCGCCTTGAGCTTTTCAATCCACGCCCCACCATTGGCGGTCTTGATCGCGCGCGCGATGAGGTCGTCGATCAAGCCGCGGTTCTCGACCCGCGCCCGATTGGTCGCAAAGCGCGGGTCTTGCGCCCAATCCGGATGGCCGAGGACCGCAGCGCAACGCGCGAACTGGGTGTCGTTGCCGACCGCGAGCACGATCATGCCGTCCGCGGCCTGGTAGGTCGTATAGGGCACGATACTTGGGTGGCCGTTGCCGAACCGGCCTCCACCCTTGCCCGCCGCCAGATAGCTCGCGGCGACATTGACCAGCATCGCCAGCGACGTTTCGTAAAGCGAGAGCTCGATCGTTTGGCCCTTGCTGGTGCGCTGCCGCGCGTTCAGCGCCGCCAGGATGGAGTTGCAGGCCAGCATGCCGGTGCAGATGTCGACGATCGCCACGCCGTACTTGGTCGGACTGCCGTCCGGCTCGCCGCAGATGCTCATCAAGCCGGATTCGGCCTGCAGGACGAAGTCATAGCCGGGCTGTGCGGCTTTGGGTCCGCTCGATCCGTAGCCCGTGATCGAGCAGCGGATCAGCCGCGGCGTGTATTGATCGAACCACGCTGCGGTGAACCCCCATTTATCGAGGGTGCCGAGCTTGAAATTGTCGACCAGCACGTCCGCCTTCTCGATCAGGCGCGCGAGAATTTTCTGGCCGGGCGGTACCGCCATGTTGAGGGTCAACGAGCGTTTGTTGCGGTTGACCCCGAGGAAATAGGCTGCCTCTCCAGCGACCCATGTCGCCGAGCATCATCGTGCACAGCGGGCCCGCCAGGATGCGGGTCAGATCGACCACGCGAATCCCGTCGAGCGGGCCGGCGGCGAGACCGGTCATGGCGACTTCCTGCGCATCGAAGGCGACGCATTGAGGTCCTTGGCGCAACCGTCGAGATAGTCTTCGAGCTCGCGCTTATTGCGCATGCGGAATTTCTGGAAGTCCGGCTTGCGGCCTTCGAGGAACGCGGTCATGCCTTCGAGACTTTCCTCGGAGCCCCAGACATGGGCGAGCAATTCCATGCCATGCTGCCAGGAGGCATAGAGGAGGTCCGATTCGAAATTCAGGCTCTTCTTCGTCATGCGCAGCGTCTGCGGACTATGACCCTTGATGGTCTCGCACCAAGCGAGCGTCTCTTTCAGGAGGTCCTTCTGAGCCACACATTTATTGATCAAGCCGATCGCCAGCGCTTCCTTGGCGGTGAATCGGCGGGCGCAAAAGATCATTTCGCGCGCAAGCCTCTCGCCGATGATGCGCGGCAGATATTGGGTCGCGCCGACAGTGGGACAGGCACCCACGCTCGCGCCGGTTTGGCCGAGCACCGCATTTTCCGATGCAATGACGAGATCGCACCATAAGGCGAGCTCGTGGCCGCCGCCCATGCACCAGCCGTTGACCATGGCAATGACGGGGATCGGCAGGCCGCGGATGGTCATGGCGAGGCCCTGCATGCGGTCATTCCACATCGCGGCGTTGACCCAAGTGAGGCGCTTCATCGCGTAGAAATCGCCGCCTGCGGAAAACGCCTTGTCGCCAGTTCCGGTCACGACCGCGCAGGCGATCGAAGGATCCGCGCGGGTCGATTTCAGCGCGTCGATCAGCTCATCGAGCGTCTGCTCGCGGAACGCATTCATGACGCGCGGCCTGTTGATGGTGACCCACGCAACCTGATCCTTCACCTCGTAGAGAATATCGTTGTAGCGCCCCGCGCTCGTTTTGCGCTGCTTCGTGGCTCCGGACTTTTTCGCCATTTCTCCCCCATTCAAGGCGCGAGAACCAGGGCGTTTGACCCTGTTCATTGAGTTTCGCGGATGGGCAAGACTCGGAACGCGTGTTGTGGCCACGCGACGCTCCGCTGCGCGTCTTTTGTCCACCCTCTGCTTCGGCACCGTGATGAATCAAGCCGCGGCAACGTAGGCACGCGGCCGCCATTTTCCCTTGATCTGGGTGCGATGCATCACGCGTCGCGCCGCGTTATCGAAGGGGTCGCGCCGGTGCATCGTCGAACGGTTGTCCCAGAGCAGCAGGTCCCCGAGGCGCCACCGGTGTCCGTAGACGAACTCGGGCGAGGTCGCATAAGCCCAAAGCTCATCGAGCAGCGCATCCGACTCCGCTTGGGCGAGACCTTCCACGTAGGAATTGCGGCGGCGTCCGAGATAGAGCGCCGGCACGCCGGTGACCGGATGGGTGCAGACCGCAGGATGCCAGGCTCCCGGCGCTCGGTGCGGATCATCGGTCGGCGTCACCCCTTGGCGAAGATAGCCGCCGCTATTGAACGTTCCATCGTGTTTGATGCGGCGACCCCTGACCTTCATCTTCAATGCTGCAGGCAAAGACGCCCACGCCGCCTGCATTCCGCACAGATAGGTGTTTCCTCCGCTCGAGGGTATCTCCAAGGCGTAGAGCATCGACGCATCGGGGGGCAAGTCGAGGTAGCTCATGTCCGTGTGCCACACCGCTTCGCCCGCGCCGAGGGCCCCGATCGGCTGGCCTTTCTCGTCCAGCACGTTGGAGACGACATAGATATCGGGATATCCGGGAGGGCTCTGCCGCCCGTGTTCCTGATTGGGCGGCGGATCGAGCTCACCGAGGCGCCGGCTGAAGCGCAAAAGATCGTCGTCGGTTAACTGCTGGTCGCGAAACAGCAGGACGGAATGGCGGTGCCAGGCCTTCTCGATCAGCGGGAATTCCTCCTCGCCGATCGATGCAAGGTCAACGCCTGACACCTGTGCTCCGACCGCCGGCGTGAGAGGTGCAACTGATATGGCCATCATCAACTCTCCCGTGGCGTCCTAAATTTCGATTTGTCTTTTCAATGGCGACAGTTCTCAGCCCCCAGCGCCGGCCAGCGCCTCGGGGAAGAACATGTCGCGCCAGTCGGCCGGCGGGTTCTTCAAAGTGCCGACCCTGGCCATGAAACTGACGAAGGCTTCGATGCCCGAGACCTTGGTCGTATACTGGATCGCCGGATCGGACAGTACCTCCATGATCTCCCCGACCGATGCCCTGTCGCCGCTGACCTTGAGATAGATTTCGGCCGCGCGCTTCTTGTCGGCGTTGATGAAGTCGGTCGCCTCCTTGAGCGCCGCTTGGAACGCGCCGTAAAGCTTCGGATTCTGCGAGCGGAACTTCGACGTCGCCGCGATCACGTTGAAGGACAGGCCGCTATCGAACACGTCGGTGCTGTTGAGGATGCGGCGAATGTTGGAATTCTTCATCTGCCGGTACTGGAACGGTGCCGATGAGAAGTTGGCGACGATCTCGCTCTGACCGCTGAGCATGGCGGCGGTCGCGTCGGGATGCGCCATCGAGACGGTGAGATGATCGAGCGCGTCGAACTTCTGGAGGCCGAATTCGCGCGCCGCTGCCATCTGCAGGATGATCGCCTGCATCGACACCTTGACCGCCGGCATCGCGATCTTGTGGTTGTCCTTGAAATCCTTGAGCGACCTGATCGAGGGATCGCGCACCAGGAGCATCAGCGGAGAGACGTTGAGGCCGGACGCCGCCTTGACATCGATATTCCCCTTGGTCTTCGACCAGATGGTGATGATGCCTGGAATGCCGAGGCAGACGAAATCGACGCTGCCGGAAATGAGCGCATCGTTCATCACGTCGCTCGAGCGGAAGGTCGCCCATTCCACGCTGATGTCGCCGAGACCGGCTGCCTTCGCCTGCTTCTCGACCATCTTCTGGTCTTCCATGACCATGAACTGCATGTAGGCGACGCCGAATTGCTTGGCGAGACGAAGCTGATTGGCCTCGGCTCGGGCGTGCTGCGGAAGGGCCAGCAAGACAGCGAGCGCCGCAGTGGCAGCGAGACTACGAAGCATCTCATCCTCCTGTTTCCCGACGCGATAATCGCTGCGGTGGCGCCGTTCCCTTGCGCGCACGATACACCAACGGCTAGGCTCGCAGAAGGCGGCCGAAAAGAGCACAGGGGCGAGCGGGTGGCGAATGCGGCAGCGAGCGCGGGCGGGAAAGCGGACACAATCGAACCGCTGCTCGTCGCCGACAACGTGACGCTGCAATACAAGACCGAGCAGCACCTGGTGACTGCGACCTGGAAGGTCGGGTTCGATGTCTATGAAGGCGACCGCTACGTGCTGCTCGGTCCTTCCGGCTGCGGAAAATCGTCGTTACTCAAGGCCATTGCCGGCTTCCTCCCGCCGGTCGGCGGATCGATCCGCCTCGCCGGTCGGCCGATCGAGCGGCCCGGCTCCGACCGGATGATGGTGTTCCAGGAGTTCGATCAGCTGCTGCCGTGGAAGACGGTCTTGGGCAACGTCATGTTCCCGCTCGTCGTCAACCGGCGCATGTCGCGGGCGACCGCAAAGGATCACGCGCGGGCGCTGATCGCCAAGGTCAATCTTGGCCAGTTCGAGAACATCTACCCGCACATGCTCTCCGGCGGCATGAAGCAGCGGGTCGCGATCGCGCGAGCGCTCGCCATGGAGCCCGCCGTGCTGTTGATGGACGAGCCCTTCGCCGCGCTCGATGCGCTCACGCGTCGCAAGATGCAGGAGGAGCTGGTGGCGCTGTGGGAGGACGTGCGCTTCACCGTGATCTTCGTGACCCATTCGATCGACGAAGCCCTGCTCGTCGGTAACCGCATCCTTGTGCTCTCCCCGCATCCGGGGCGGGTCAAGGCCGAACTCAATGCCGGCCACTTGAGCTTCTCGGATCTCGGCACGCCGGCATTCGAGTCGCAGCAGCGGCGCATCCACGGACTTCTTTTCGCAGACAGGATCGAGACCGCGCTTGCACCGGAGGTCGGCCATGGTTGAACGCGTACTCCCCATGCCCCCGCTGCGCCCGGAGCGGGAGGTCGCGATCGAAACGCTCGGCGCGATCGGCGATGTCGCCCGGCCGTTGACGCCGCTCGAGCGCATCGCCAACATCACCGCGGTGCGCCGGCTCGCCGTGCTGGTCGTATTAGCCGGCGCTTGGGAGCTTTATGCCCGGGCCGCCGCCAACCCGCTGTTGTTTCCGAGTCTCAGCGATACGCTCGCCGCCTTCTGGGACGCCGCCGCGCATGGCCCGCTTATCGACCGCACCCTCACTTCGCTCGGTGTCCTGGGCATGGGCTATGCGCTGGGGCTCGCGCTCGCCGCCGTGTTCACAACGATAGCGGTGTCGACGCGCGTGGGCACGGACCTGCTGTCGACCCTGACCGCCATGTTCAACCCGCTGCCGGCGATCGCGCTCTTGCCGCTCGCCTTGTTGTGGTTCGGACTCGGAGCGAAAAGCCTCGTCTTCGTCATCGTGCATTCGGTGCTGTGGGCGGTGGCGCTCAATACCCATTCGGGCTTCACCTCGGTCAGCCCGACGCTGCGCATGGCGGGACAGAATTGCGGGCTGCGCGGCCTGACCTATGTGCTGCTGCTGTTGGTGCCGGCGGCGTTCCCGTCGATTCTCACCGGACTCAAGATCGGCTGGGCCTTTGCCTGGCGCACGCTGATCGCGGCGGAACTCGTATTCGGGGCGAGCTCGCGCTCGGGCGGGCTCGGCTGGTTCATCTTCGAGAACCGAAACCAGCTCGAGACCGCCTCCGTCTTCGCCGGCCTTCTCACCGTGATCCTGATTGGCCTCTTCGTCGAGAGCGTGATCTTCCGCGCCATCGAGAACGCCACTGTCCGGCGCTGGGGCATGCAGAGCTGATCATTTTTTCAGCTCATCGACGATCCGATCGGCATGATAAACCTTCGATAAGGTCTCACGTAGCGCGCCCAGCGCAACCGCGACGGCGCGGTTCGCCGCGGGATCGTAACCGAATGCGCCGCCAAGCGACTGGATGTTGCCGTCGAATATGAGCCCTACGACCTCACCCGCTTTATTGATGACCGGCGAACCGGAATTGCCGCCGATAATGTCGTTGGTGGTGACGAAGTTGAAAGGTCGCGCCAGGTCAAGCGTCGGTCTCGCCGCGATCCAGCTGTCGGGCAACTTGAATGGGTCTGCGCCGGTCGCGCGCTCGAATGCGCCAGCGAGGATGGTTATCGGTTCGACATCCCGGCCGTTCTCCCGATAGCCCTTGACTGTTCCGTACGAAATGCGGAGCGTGAAGGTGGCATCGGGATAGTTCGAAGTTCCATAAATTTTGAACATTGCATTGGCGATTTGGCCTGAATATTTGGCCAGTGGCGCCTGGACATCGTCCTCGTACTGCTTGCGCACCGCTCGCAAATCCGGGTCGATGCTGCGAACAAACACGATCATCGGGTCGGTCGATGCTTCGATGACGGCCTCCTCCGCATCGAGCAGACGGCGGCGAAGCTCGACATTGGCGAGGCTGCTGCCGTCGACCAGCTCGGACGCAAGTTCAGCGGGAGACTTTCGGCCCAGAACTTTCTTGACGATGACGTCGTCTGGTCCGAGCGCCTCGCGCAGCTTCGTCAGAGAGAACGTGAGTGTCAGCCTTTCGAGTTCCGGATAGATCGGCGCGGTCGAGGTGATCGACTGCCGCAGGATCGGGAAATTGGCGCTGGTGAATTCCTTCAGCCGTGCTTCATCTGGCTTCTTCGCCTCGGCAGCGTGCCGGACCAGAGTCTTGGCGGCATTGAAGAGACGCGAGCGGAAGCCCTGACCGTCTTCCGTGAAGACATAGCGATCTCGCACGCTGCGGAATCGGTCCAGCGTTGTCCGGATATTGTCCCAGGCTGCGCCGTATTGCGCCCGCATCTGCGGGTCCGCGTCGACTTTGGCGCGCAGCTCGTTTTCCGCGGCCGCGCGCGACGTTATGAGCGCGGGATCGATCAGGGCCGCGACCTGCCCCTTGCGGGCCTTCAGCCCGTTCTCGACGCCGAACAGCAAGCCTTTGGCGATCCGCGCCTGTTCAGTTCCCTTGGTCGAGAACTCGGTCAGCATGCCCCGCATTTCCGACTGATAGAAGAGATCGCGAGGCAATGTAACGTCGCGCCGAAACTCCAGGTCCGCGACCGTGTCGAGCCGGTTGGTCGACCCCGGGTGGCCAGACGTGAAGGTGAGATCGCCCGCTCGCGCGTCCGCCTTGGCATAGTGGAGATAGGTTGAACTGGTATCGAGCGGTGCGCCGTCGAGATAGACGCGCAGATAGCTCACGTCCAGGTCGTAGCGCGGAAATTCGAAGTTATCGGGATCGCCGCCGAAAAAAGCGATCGCCATCTCCGGGGCGAAGACCAAGCGTACGTCCTGGTAGCGGCGGTACTTGTAAAGATTGTAGACGCCGCCGCGATAGAGCTCGACGACGTCGCAGCGGATGTTCGCGTCGTTGCTCGAGCACTCCCGGGCGATCGCGGCCTCGATCGCCTTCTTGGCCTCGGTCAAGGCCTGGCCGTCCTTGCCTGCCGTGGCTCTGTTGATCCGATCGGTCACATCCGTAATCGCGATCAGCTGGTTGGCTTCGACGTCGGGACACTTGAGTTCGTCCCGTGCCTCGTTCGCGTAAAAGCCGGTGGCGATCAGGTCCCGGGTCGCCGTGGACAGCTGCTCGATGCAGGCACGCGCACAATGATGGTTGGTCTGCACCAGACCGTATGGCGATACGAAGCTCGCCGAGCAGCCGCGCGCGAGGCGGAGCGAGGACAGGCGCACATGATCAAGCCAAGCCTGGTCGGGCTTGAAGCCGTAGGCCTTCTCGACTCGGTCTGCAGGGAAACCGTTAACCGTCCACATGCCCTCGTCGGCCCACGCCGGCTGGCGGGCGGCGACAGCGAGCAGCAGCACGGAAAGTATCGCAGCAGATCGGCGCATGTCCATTTCCGTAAGGCATGAAGCGTGGCGACGCGGAACACGGTACCACATTCACTGCCGAGGCGACGACCTCCTGGATTGAGCTCCCCGGATTTCCGCTGCGGGCGGCTGTCGTGACTTGAAGATGTCTCGATGGTTTGCCAGCATTGCTTTCCGACGCCCCGATGCTAACCTTGCATTGCGCCGCATGCGGGACGCATTGGGACGACGCAGATGGCCGTGAGCGAGCAAACCAGTGCCCCCGAAGCGCAAGACGCTTCGCCGAATCGTGAGATCATCTACCGGCATACGGTCGTGGTGCGAGCGACGCATTGGATCAATGCGCTGTGCCTCACCCTGCTGCTGATGAGCGGGCTCGGGATCCTCAACTATCACCCCGCGCTCTATTGGGGAAATTACGGCTATCAGGGCGTCCCCTCCTTCATGTCGGTCGTCTCGATGAGAGATCCCGAAAGCGGCGAGCCGGTCGGCGTGACCCGCATCGCCGGATGGAGCTTCGTCACCACCGGCGTGCTGGGCGTTTCGTACGATTCCGAGCAGAGGGCCGTCGGCCGCGCCTTTCCGAGCTGGCTGACGCTGCCGAGCGTTCCTAGCCTGGCGCTGGCTCGGGACTGGCATTTCGCGATGGCTTGGCTTTTGGTCGCCAACGGCGCCATCTATCTGCTGTTCGGCGTGTTCAACGGCCATTTCCGTCGCGACCTGACGCCGGCCGCCGACCAGCTTCGCCCGCGACACATCCTGGCCGACATTTGGGACCATCTCCGGCTGCGGCCGCCACGAGGCGAGGCCGCCCGCCGCTACAACGTGCTGCAAAAATTTACCTATATCGCGGTGGTTTTCGTGCTGCTGCCGGTCATGCTGCTCAGCGGGCTGACCATGTCGCCGGCCGTCACCGCCGCGGTTCCGGTCCTGTTCGACCTGTTCGGCGGCCGTCAATCGGCGCGCACGATCCACTTCCTGGTCGCCAACCTGCTGGTATTGTTCGTGCTGGTCCACATCGTCGAAGTCTTTCTCTCCGGGGTCGTCAATGGGATGCGCTCCATGATCACCGGACGCTACGTAATCCGGAAGGTCGGGCGATGAGCCGCCTCATCTCCCGCCGCGGGTTGATCGCGGCCGGTTCAGCCGCGGCCGGGAGCCTGCTGCTGTCGGGCTGCGACCAGGTGTCCGACGCGCCGGGGTTGCGGTGGGTGCTGGATTTCGGCCAGCTGGCGTCGCTGCGCGTTCAGCGCCTGATTCTTTCGGGCCAGCCGTTGGTCCGGGAGTTTACGGTCGATGACATCTCGCCGGAGTTCCCGCCCAACGGCACGGAAATGCCGAATGGGTTTGGCTATTTCGAGTTGATGATTTCGCAATTTGCCAATTGGCGATTGAAGGTGGATGGTCTCGTGCGCCACCCTTTGACGCTCTCGCTCGACGAGATCAAGCAAATGCCTGCGCGCACCCAGATCACCCAGCACAATTGCGACGAGGGCTGGACCGCGATCGGCCAGTGGACCGGCGTTCCGCTCAGCCACCTGCTGCAGGCAGCCGAGCTCACGCCCGACGCCCGCTTCATCGTCTTTCATTGCCTCGACGAGATGGTGCGGTTGCCCGACCGCCGGGGCTTCTATTACGAAAGCCTTGATCTGTTCGACGCCTCCCATCCCCAGACCATTCTCGCCTATGGCATGAACGGCAAGGCCCTGCCGGTCGCCCATGGCGCGCCTCTGCGGCTGCGGGTCGAGCGTCACGTCGGCTACAAGCACGCCAAGTACGTCACCCGCATCGAGGCCGTCGACCGGCTCGACCGTATCGGCCGGGGCAAAGGCGGCTTCTGGGAAGACCGCGGCTACCAATGGTATGCGGGATTGTGAACGACGGCGGGGGCGAGGCCGAGGACGCGGCCGAGGGGTTCAAGCGGGGCATTTGGCATGGTGGCGCTGACCCAGTGGCTTGCGGGCTTGCCGTTGAGCCGGATGGTCCGAACAATCAGCTGGGTCATTCCCCTGCTGCAGACCATTCACATCCTGGCGATCGGGATGGTGCTCTCCTCGGTCATCATGATCGACTTGCGAATCTGGGGTTTTTCGCGGTCCCAGACATTGGTTCAGAGCAGTCACCGCTTTCTGCCCTGGCTTTGGTCGGGCCTCCTCCTGCTGACCGTGACCGGGATCGTGTTGCTCGTCGGCGAGCCCAGGCGGTCATTGCTCAACGGCACCTTTCAGCTGAAAATGCTGATCATGGCGCTCGCAATCACGGCAACGCTCGCCTTTCACATCGCGCTGCAGCAGAACGGCAAGCTGTGGGACGGCGATCCGGACGCACGCTGGAAGGCGGGCATCTTTGCGGCTGCGACGCTCGTGCTCTGGCTCGCAGTCACGGCGGTCGGGCGCGGGCGATGGATCGCCAACCTGCTGCCGCGCTGAGCGCGCCAGCCGGGGGCCGAGGGGTCGAAGCGGGAGCCGAATTTGCAGCGTGTCACCGAGTTCCTGAAATGGATCGAAACCACCGAGGTGGCAGTCTTCATGTCGCAGTCGACATGGGCCTTCTCGGCGATCCTGATGCTGCATCTGATCGCGATCATACTTGTCGTCGGCATGATCACCATCGTGGATATGCGCCTCATCGGCCTCGCCTCGAGGCACTGCGCGGTCACCGACCTGTGCCGGGATGTGCTGCCGTTGACGTGGGCCGCGTTCGTGGTGGCGACGGGCACCGGCCTGCTCGTCTTCACCGCTCAGCCGGTGAAGTATTTTGACAACTACGCGTTCCGGATGAAATTCGCACTGATGGCGCTCGCCGGCATCAACATGCTGGTTTTTCAGCTCATGACCTATCGCGGCGTGTCGAATTGGGATCGCGACGCCAGCGTCCCGCTTGCGGCCAGGTTCGCCGGAGCGATTTCGCTGGCCTCTTGGCTTGCGGTCGTGGCCTACGGCCGCTGGACCGGTTACTCCATGTTTTAGGAATGCCGTGGGAAGAAGATGCGGTAGGGAGAAGGATTTGTCGCCAATTTTGATTGCAGAAGGGCTTGCGGACCGCTGAAAAGCTGTGGGGAAGCAGACACTTTTCCGCCTTGCGCGGCAGACGACGGGGGTGTTTTGGTCCGGGGACTCTAGTATCGTGAGATTGGTACCCGACAGCAGGGATCGGCCGAATGAAAATCCTTGTGGTCGACGACCACGCGCTGATCCGCGAGGCGTTGCGCGGCGTTCTGAAGGAGCTCAAGGGCGACGCACTCGTCCTGGAGGCCTCGGATTGCGGCCAGACGACGCGGCTGATCGAGGAGCATCCCGACCTCGATCTCATGCTCCTTGATCTGACCTTGCCGGATGGGAGTGGGCTCGGCATGCTCGCCGGGCTGCGCGAGAGTCATCCGGCGATGTCGATCGTTGTGCTTTCGGCCCTCCAGGACCGCGACAATGTCCTCAAGGCGCTCGACCTTGGCGCGCAGGGCTTCATTCCGAAGTCCGCCCAGCGCGCGGTCATGCTCAGCGCGCTGCAGCTGATCTTTTCCGGCGGAATCTATATTCCACCCGAGATCCTTGCTGGCCAGGCGCCGGGCACGGAGGCGCCGATCGCTGGCGCGACCGATTTGCAAAAGGTCTCGCCCGCCGAGCTCGGGTTGACGGATCGGCAGCTCGAGGTGCTCGCCCTCATGATGGAGGGCAAGAGCAACAAGGCGATCTGTCGCGTGCTCGACCTGGCCGAGCCGACGGTGAAGAACCATGTCACCGCCATTCTCAAGGCGCTGAAGGTGACGAACCGCACCGAGGCGGTCATTGCGGTCGGTGAATTGGGATGGGAGTTGCCACGGCCCACCAAATCATAGCGAGCTCGGCTTGCGGCCTTCGCCTGCGTGGTTGAGCCCCGGCAAAGTGTTCGCCCCGACCAGGCAATGCGTTGTCAACACGCGCAAGCTCGGTCGAACTTGGCGTCCTTGAGGAGCCTCGCGATCTGACTCCGGGCATAGAACATGCGCGTCTTGACGGTGCTGGCCGGCACCCCCACGATCCGGGCGACTTCGTCGACCGATTTCTCGTGGTAATAGACGAGGTCGATGACCTCGCGATGCACCGGCGACAGTCGCGCGAGGCAGTTCCGAATGATCGCGTTTCGACCCTTGTTGTGCGCCATGGTCTCGGGATCATCGCTCGGATCCGCGATCGCCGCGACCGCATCGTCATCCAGGTATTCATCCGAACGGCACCTGAGCGCCGCGACCGCCTTGTAGCGGGCGATCGCCAGCAGCCAGGTCGAGACCTGGGACTTGCCCTCGAACTTGGCCGCTTGACGCCAGACGTCGAAGAAAACTTCGCTGACCAGATCCTCGGCCAGATGAACCCTCCGCGTGAGGCGCAGAATGAAACGGTACACTCGCACATTGTAGCGGGCATACAACATCTCAACCGCACGCTCGTCGCCCGTTGCAATCAACCTGATGAGGGTTTCGTCCGATACCTTCTGCGCCGGCGCCTTTGGCTGCGTCCTCGATAATTCTATCAGCGCGTGAGCGGCTTGCATGAGTGCCTCCCTGTCCAAGCCGTGATCGACGTTGCTCGGCACGGCCGATTTCCCTTGCGTTTGTGGTTAAGAGTTTCTGGCCGTGAGCGGGCGGCGTAAATCAGCCTGAGGTCCCGGCAAACCGATCGCTGCAACGGCCGGCGTGGCCGCAGAAAGGCTTGTAATCCAAGGGCTCTTGCCGCCTGGCGCGGGGATGTTCGATGCAATACTTCGGTCCCAGGACTGGAGTCTTGGGAGCGCGGTTGCGCACGCGGTCACGTGCGGCGCGGCACTGAATTTGAGCAACGGGACCGAAGCGAAAAAGGCCCTAGGCGGCGCCGGCGACTTCGTGCTTCTTCAACATCTGGCTCAGCATGGCGCGCAATGCCATCGGGCGAACCGGCTTGTGCAGCAAGTGATATCCGCGCGCCCGCGCTTCGCGCAGTCGCTCGGCGGAAATATCGCCGCTGACAAGAAAGGCCGGGATCGACGCATGCGATGCGCTGCGGAGTCCCTCGATCACTTCGACTCCGGTCATCCCACCCGACAGCCGATAGTCGGAAATGATCAGATCAGGCGGCCGTTCGTGTTCGGCAAGCGCCGCCGATGCCGCATCGTACGTGCCTGCGGTCAGAACCTCGCAGCCCCAGCTTCGCAGCAGTCCGCCCATGCCCTGCAGCACCAGGAGCTCGTCGTCGACCACGACCACGAGCTTGCCGGCACAGCCGTCGATCACGGCCAAGGGCCGTTCGGGCATATCGGCAGACTTGGACTGCGCCACGGTCAAGGGCACGGCCACGGCAAAGCGCGATCCCTTGCCGAGCACCGACTTGAGCTCGATCGGATGTTCAAGCAGCCCGCACAAGCGATCGACGATGGCAAGACCAAGGCCCAGGCCGCCGCGCCCGGTCCCCTCCCGACCTGCGACTTGATAGAACTCGCCGAAAATATGCAGCCGCTGGTCCTCCGGAATCCCCGGTCCGCTGTCGTGGACTTCGAGGCACAACTGATTGCCGCGTCGGCGGCATCCTACGACCACGCCGCCGTCCGCGGTGTAGCGAATGGCATTGGAAACGAGATTGAGCAATATCCTTTCAAGCAGGATCGCATCGCTGCGCACCCAGGCAGAGCTCGGCATCACCCGGAGCGATAATCCCTTTTCCCGCGCCGGCCCTGCGAAGGTGCTCTCGAGCCTCGTGAGCAGTCGAGCGATCGGGAACGCCGTGATGGTGGGGGCGAGGACGCCGGCATCGAGCTTGGATATGTCCAGCAAGGCGCTGAAGAGCTCGTCCATTGCCGCAACGGCGGCATCAATTCGATCGACAACCTGGTTTCGCTCGTCGGCGGTCAGCCGGGCGCGCAATTGAGCGACGAACAGACCCAATGCGTGCAGGGGCTGCCGCAAGTCATGACTCGCCGCGGCTAGAAAGCGGGACTTGGCGAGGTTTGCGAGCGCGAGCTGGTGCGTGCGTTCCTCGACTTTGCGCTCGAGATTCGCATAGGAATCCTGGAGCCGCGCCGCCATGCTGTTGAACTGATTGCCCAACGCCTCGAGCTCGTCGCCGGTCTTGATCGAGATGCGCTGACCGAGATCGCCGCCGCCGATCCGCTCGGCGCCGGCGCGTAGCGCCTGAATTGGCACCACCATCTTTCGTGCCAGGAACAGGCCGGCGAGAAATGCCAAGAGGAGCGCGCCAAGCAGAAGGACGCTCGATC
>WNGQ01002989.1_pt1 | contig 21974 bp, 26 predicted proteins | sample 5407661 | NCBI WGS metagenome assembly WNGQ01 (sample SAMN13153382, study PRJNA577476) | soil metagenome | isolation source: 60 cm soil or saprolite under Garry oak tree replicate 2 | place: USA:California | collected 2016-06-15 | reverse complement strand
TCTCAGGTGTTTTTCGCAGCATGGTTCATCGCGGTAGGGACGCAACTCTACAAAACTCGATGAGACCACTCTGCTGTCTCGCTTTGACGTTGGCGCTCCCGCTCGGTGCTGCGGGCGCGCAGGGGACGCCAGCCCTCGCACCCGGCACTCGCGTCCGCGTGACAACCCCCCCGAATATCAGGGTCGTCGGCACGCTTGAGTTCGTGGACAGCGTCACAATCGTCGTCCGCCCGGAGAACGCAGCCGCGGCTAAGCTCCCGAGGACGCCGGGCACGCAGGTGGACATCAGCGCTGGCGCGGGCACCTGCAGAACAGATCGGCGAGGCACATGTGTAATCGTCGGCATCCTGGCCGGTGCTGCTCTTGGATTCGGGGCCGGGAAGATAGCCGAATCGCAGTGCGACTTCTGCGGAGGTCAGATCTATCCCTACACGTTGACCGGTGGCGCCCTTGTGGGTGCGATCGTCGGCGCCGTAGTCGGGGGCGAGCACTGGAAGAGGGCCGAGCTCCCGGCACGAGTGAGCTTGGCCCCGGCGGTTCCGGGCGCCTCGGGGCCGTGGCGCGCCCTGCGTGTGGGAGTGAGCCTCACTTTCTAATCCGCCGCGGGGGGAGGACGGAGGTTGCCATGAGATCGCCTGAGCTCTCGAGCAGCGGCGGCATTGCTCACCCGCAAGTCGGCTGCAGCCTAACGAGCGCGTGAAGCTGGCGGCGCGCGTAGATTAAGGAATGGATCTTTCTTCAGCGCGCCGCAGCTTAGGCGCGATCCGTTAGACCGCCACGATACGCTCCAATGCTCCACATGCTCGAAGTGATGGACAAGGAGCCGAGCCTCCGCGCGATCTGGGGAGCGGCGCTTCTTTTCGGAGTCGCGGGTTATGTCGCCACGCGGTTGCGTCGATGGCTGGTATTTCCGGCCCTCGCTCTGGTTGGAGTGGCCGCTTGGACGGAACTCGGTGGATTGTTAGACCCGCAGCTGGGTCCAGCCGTGATGCGGGAGGCGGGCATCTGGTACGTCGCGCAGGCTGGGGGAGCTCTCGCGCTGGCAGTGATCTTGTGCCTGCTGGGTCTGCTTCCGAAGCGTGCGGTCTAACACGCGCCTGAAGCTGGCGGCGCCGTCTTGCTGTGGTAGTGTTCTATTTGTGAAATCGTCAAGCTCGCGCGGCAGCTTAGGCGCACTTCGTTAGGCGGCCCTTCTACTCTATGCGGATACTCGCCGTGGTGCTGTTCGCTCTGAGCGCCTTTTTCATTTTCTATACGGTGCGGCTGTTCGCCGTGACCGGTGCTTTGACCCATACGCGCCCTGGCGGTCAGGGCGCGTACGTCGGTGCGATCATCTTTCCCCTTCTTGCCCTTGTCTTTGCTTGGGCGGGTGTACGGTGTTGGGTTCGTGGTGGTAGAGCGGGTGGCCCGGCCGCCTAACACGCGCTTCAAGCTGCCGGCGCCCTGCGCCTGGAACTGACCCGCGACCTCGTCAGCTCACCGCTTTCTTCACGAGCGCGCCGATCCTGGCCTCTTCGGTGGCAGTTAACTCCTTCAGCGCGAAGGCGACCGGCCACAGGGCGCCTTCGTCGAGGTTCGCCGTGTCGCTGAAGCCGAGCGTCGCGTACCTCGTCTTGAACTTCTGCGCGCTTTGGAAGAAGCAGACGACCTTGCCGTCCTTGGCATACGCGGGCATCCCGTACCAGAGTCTCGGCGAGAGGACTGGCGCGCTGGCTTTGATGATAGCATGGAGCCGCTTGCCCATGGCGCGATCCGATTCCGGCATCCCGGCGATCTTCGCGAGCACAGCGCGTTCCCCGTCCCCCTTGTCCGCGCGCGGGCCGCGGCGCGCGGCCGCCTTCAGCTCTTGGATGCGCTCCTTCATCGCGACTCGTTCCTCGTCCGTGAATCCCTTGAACTTCTTCTTGATCGCGGTGGTGCGCTTGGCGGACTTCTGCGTGTCCTTCTTTGGGCTCATGGAGCTTCCTCATCGTGACTTGGTAGGAAACCTCGCCGCAGTGAGAATGCGGATCCGCGCTATTCTAACATGCGCCGCCTAACATGCGCCTGAAGCTGACGGCGCGCATAGATTATGGAATGAGTCTTTCTTCAGCGCGCCGCAGATTAGGCGCACCCCGTTAGGCGGCACCACGCCCGCCCGCTGGAGAACACCTGTGCTCTGGTCGCCGAGAGCTCGTGTCTTCTGGCCGATCCTCCTGACGCTCCTGATCGCCGACTGCACGACGAAGGAGCTGGCCGAGACCTATCTCGCTCCCGAGCATACGCCTCATAACGTGGCAGGGAGTGTTGTTCGCTTCACGCTCGCACACAATGCCGGTGCTGCGATGAGCCTGTCTCTGGGCCGATACTCGCGCATCGGCTTCTCGCTTGCAGCGCTGCTGGCCCTCTTCGTCCTCGTTCGGCTGTACATCGCCACGCCGGTGAACGCCCGCCGTCGTGCTGCCGCGCTGGCGCTCCTTGTCGGAGGGGCCGTCGGCAATCTCCTCAACCGTCTGCTATCGCCGCGAGGGGTCACCGATTTCATTGACATCGGCGTGCAGTCCTGGCGGTTCTGGACATTCAACCTAGCCGATACCGGGATTACCATCGGGGCGGCACTACTGCTTGTTGTGCTCTCTCGCGAGAGATCGTTCGGTGTGGGTGCTGCCTAACGCGCGCCAAACGGATCCATGAATTCGAATAGCACTAGGGGAAGGGGCCATGCGCATCGCAAGCTGGGGTCATGCGGTCTTTGCTGCGACCGTGATCACCCTCGGAATCTTGGGCCTGATCAAAGGCGATTTCACCCCGATATGGCTGCCCGTGCCCAAAGGTGTGCCCGCGCGCGAAGTACTGGCCTATCTCTGCGCCATCGTCTTTCTGCTATCCGGCATCGGGCTACTCTGGCAGCGCGCTGCCACCGTTGCTTCTCGGGTGCTGCTCAGCTTTCTCCTCGCTTGGCTGCTGCTGTTAGATGTGCCCCAACTCTTCCTCCATCCCGGGATGCAACTTACTTGGGCAGCCTGTAAGACCGCGGTGATGGTGGCGGCCGCCTGGGTTCTGTACGTCTGGTTCGCCGGCGACCGTGACCGGCAGCGCCTCGGTTTCGCCACCGGCGACACGGGGCTCCGCATCGCGAGGGCGCTCTACGGCCTGGCCTTGATCCCTTTCGGCATAGCTCATTTCACCTATATCGAGAGAACCACTTCGATGGTGCCTGGTTGGCTGCCATGGCATTTGGCCTGGGCGTACTTCTTTGGCTGTACCTTCATCGCTGCGGGCTTAGCGGTGCTCATCGGCATGTATGCACGGCTGGCAGCAATGCTCTCGGTGTTGCAGCTGGGCATGTTCACGCTGCTGGTGTGGGTACCCATCGTGGCAGCAGGACCCAGCGCCTCGGATTGGAGCGAGTTCGTCGTCTCTTGGGCGTTGACGGCCGCGGCTTGGGTGGTGGCGGATTCCTACCGCGGCATGCCTTGGCTCGCCGGAAGCGCGATTCGTTAGGCGGCAAAGGAGGTGTCGGTGCACGTGGAGTCGTGTATGCCGGTTATCCCAAGCGCGGATCTCGAGAAGAGTCTGCGCTTCTGGGTCGAGGGTCTCGGTCTTACCATGGACCGAGCGATGCGGCAGGACGGTCGCCTCATCGGCTGTATGGTTCACAATGAGCACTTGTGCTTTTGGCTCAATCAACGCGCAGGCACACCGATCAAGCCAGAGAACTACGAGGGCGTTCGACTCTACTGGGCGCCCCGTGATATCCACGGACTGAGGGCTCGCCTGGAAAGGCTAGGCTACGCCGTGTCAGAGATCACTGACCGCGATTATGGTCAGACTGAGTTCTTTGTGACGGACGATGACGGATATTCGCACTGCTTTGGAGTAGCGACCACCAAGGGCGGCTAGCGCATGACTGATCGTGTGCCGCCTAACAAGCGTTGCAGCGGACCGTGACGCGGCAGCGCCGCAACGTCATCGTCCACATCGCAACCAGCGCGGACGGCTACATCGCGCGTCCTGACGGTGACCTCGAATGGCTGACGTCCCGCCCCGCGCCCAAGGGTTTCTATGGCATGAGCGCCTTCATGAGGACGATCGACACGAAGCTGCTCGGCCGGAAGACCTACGAGGTGAGCCTGCGGATGGGGGCGAAGTTCGACTCGAAGAGTCGGACCATCGTCTTCTCCCGTCACGCGCCACCCGCCGACCCCCCGTCAGGTGTGGAGTTCGTGAACGGTGCAATCGGCGCATTCGTGCGCCGTCTTCGGGAGCAGCCTGGTAAGGATATCTGGTTGATGGGCGGCGGCGAGCTGATCGCCTCTTTTCTTGACGAACATGCGATCGACGCGTTCGTCATCAGTATCGTCCCGGTGTTTATCGGGGATGGCATTCCACTCATAGCGCGGCGTCACCGCCACGTGCGCATGGATTTGCACTCCGTCGAACGCTTCGAGGATGGGCTGGTTCAACTGCGTTACCGCGTTCAGAACCACGAGTGACCCCGTTCGCGCAGGAACAGGCGCCAACATCCTGCAACGTCACTTCGGACTACAGGAGAATCTCCCGATGCCGCGATTCCTAATCGAGGTCCCTCATGAGGCGAAGGTGGGAGAGTGTGCGCGGGCCGCTGACACCTTTATCAGAACGGGTTCGCATTTCCTCATGCGCGCCGAGTGGGGCTGCATGGATGGCGATCATAAGGCGTGGCTCATCGTTGAGCTTGGTAGCAGAGAGGAGGCACGAGGGGTTATCCCACCCGCGTTCCGATCGCAAGCCAAGATCGTCCAGTTGAATACGTTCACTCTGGCGCAAGTAGAGGAACTCCAGCGCCACCACCAAGCCTAGGTGCCCCCAGGAGTTTGCTGCCATGCGCGCACGGCACCGTGAGCACATTACCTTTGAGCCATAATTGTCAGTTCGAATCTGCCGAGGGGCGCCGCTTAACACGCGCCCGAAGCTTCAGGAGGTCCCATGAAAGCGTCTGCCCTGAGCATCACCAGGATCACGGCATTCAGTGTCGCGTTGGTCGTCCTTTCGACAACTGGGTCCGCGCCCGCGGGCCACGCGGGAAGTCCGGTCGGTGCAGACCAGTGTGCCGCACGCCTCGCAACCTTCGATACGCTCGATTTCGACGTGTTCAGTAACCAGAAATGGCCCCGTTTGTCCGAGAGTCACGCGAACGACATCGTCGTGACGTGGCCGGATGGTCATGAGACGAGCGGGATCGCGCGGCACATCGACGATCTCAAAGGCATGTTCGTCTATGCACCCAACACCAACATCGCTGTTCATCCCATCCGGATCTGCTCGGGTGACTATACTGCGGTGACCGGGATCATGACCGGCACGTTTTCACGTCCAATGCCGACCGGCGATGGTAAGACAATCGCCGCGACGGGCAAGTCGTTCCGGCTTACTATGGCGACGATCGGTCACTGGAAGGGCGCCACCATGGACCACGAATGGCTTTTCTGGGACAACCACGAGTTCATGCGACAGATCGGTTTGGCCCAATGAGGCGCACCCCGTTAGGCGGCTGGAGTCAGCACGCTACTTATTCGAGAGCTTGAACGGACCCGAGACGAGACGCTGCAGTGCTTCGCGCTTGAGCCTCGCGACCTCGCGCGACCCTACGCGCCAGGCAAGTGGCCAGTCAGTCATATCCTTCACCACCTCTCGGATAGCGAGACCGTTTTTTTCGATCGCATCCGTCGAGTGCTCAGTGAGCCGCGTCCGGTCGTATGGGTGATGGATCAGGACGCGTGGGCCAAGGGACTCGACTATTCACAGGTGCCGCTAGAGCTCTCTCGGCAGGTATACGAATCGGTTCGCAACGCAATCATCTACTATGCTGGTGTGCACTATGAGCGGAGCGGCCACCTGGAGTTCGTGCATAGTGTAGACGGCGTGCGCACGTTGCGGGATGAATTCGACAAGACAGCCGCTCATAATGAACATCACTTGAGTCAAATCAGGTTGGCGCTTTCGAGATGCAAGCTAGACGCCTAGCGTCGTTGAGAAATCTTTGAAGGGAAAACGCTGTGAAGCTATTAATCGTCACGCTCTGCGTCGTCTCTGCGCTCCGCGGTCTCAGCGCGCAGGCGCCTGCCTGGGAGCCGTCCCCAGGACATACGCAAATCCCGATATGGTCTGGCATGCCCCCTGATGCGCACCAGGCCTCCGGGGCGGAAGTCGCTACGACAACGATGAACGATCACCTCGTCGCGGGCAGGCCTTGGACTTACATAAGCAACGTTTCGCGGCCCACGATGACGGTCTACTCGCCGCAGGGGAAGAACACCGGCGCTGCGGTCGTCGTGTTTCCCGGCGGCGGCTATCAGATCTTGGCCATCGACCTCGAAGGCACGGAGGTCTGTGACTGGCTGACAGCCAAGGGGATCACGTGCGTGCTGTTGAAGTATCGCGTCCCGAATTCCGGGCCGTCCTGGAACCAGGAATGTGGCTGTTACCTGAATACGAAATCATCCATGCCGTTGGAAGACGCGCAGCGAACGATCGGGCTCGTGCGCGCTCACGCCGCGGAGTGGCACATCGATCCACACAAGATCGGCGTGCTCGGTTTTTCAGCGGGTGGGCATCTGGTGGCAGCGGTAAGCACGGATTTTGATCGGCGCGTGTATCCGGCTATGGATGCCGCCGACCGAGAAAGCTGCCGTCCGGATTTCGCTGTGGCGCTTTATCCGGGACATTTGTGGATTGACTATGACAAGTTCGAGTTGAATCCGCAGATTCATGTCACTCGCAATACGCCGCCGACGTTCTTGCTGCAGGCCGAGAATGATAAGGTCGACAACGTCAATCAGTCGCTGGTTTACTACATTGCGCTGAAGAACGCGGGCGTGCCCGCGGAAATCCATCTGTACGCGGAAGGTGGGCACGCGTTTGGACTGCGGCGCACGAATCTTCCCATTACCGGATGGCCGCAGTTAGTGGAGACGTGGCTGGCAACGATCGGAATGATTTCCGAGTAGGCATGCGGAAGGATCTGCGCGGCCCCCTTTGAAGAACTCCTTAGGTCTCGAATCCGGCACCGTTCGCGTCGTCGCGTATTACCCCGGCTGGCCAGCCCTCTTTGGCGCCGAGGCGGCGCGATTGCGTAACGCTTGTCCGCTGCCGCTGCAGCTCGAGCATGTGGGCAGCACAGCGGTTCCTGGGCTTAGCGCCAAACCGGTGCTCGACATTTTAGCTGGCCATCCACCTGTAATATCGGCGTTGGACTATGTGAAGCCGCTGGAATCGGCAGGGTACGAGCATCGCGGCGATCGCGGGATTCCCGGCCACCAGTTCTTTCGCCGCGGTCAGCCACGCGCGTATCACATCCATCTGGTGGCGGAACCGGGGAAGCTCTGGCGTGACTATCTTGCGTTTAGAGACTATCTGCGTACGCACGCCGATGCGGCACGCCGTTATGGGGAGCTGAAGCAGGCTTTGGCGCAACAGTTCCCGCGGAATCGCGAGGCGTACATCGAGGGTAAGGCTGTCTTCGTCGCAGAGATCCTGCGTCTGTGGTAAAATTGCGGTTGTGAACGTGAAAGCGTTGAAGACCCTCCCGATCTTTCTAGCCGCATGGATACTGGCCGGTCTCGGTGCAGTGATCGGCTCGATGCTTGGGAACGCTGCAGGGAAGTCCGGACTCTTCGTCGGGGCGACCGTAGGGGGGATATTGGGCGTCACGGCGGCCGTGGGACTGGCTTCCAAGTTCCAATGGCTCGCGCGGGCTGATCGCTCGAGCGGTCTGATTGGGGGGATTATCGGATTTGTCGTCGCCGCTCCGGTCGCGGTGGCGAACCTCCACACGCCCGTGACGCCCGTCCTTATTTGTGCGCTCGCGGGAGTGGGGGTGCTGCTTGGGGTAGGGTTTGCACGGGGCTGGCGACGGAGTTCTTGAGCCTGCCCAGCTTCCGGTTCGGTCTCTCCGCAAAGCTCGTCGACATCACGATCCTTGAGGTGGACGCCATCGTCAACGCCGCTAACTCGGAGCTCGCTCACGGTGGAGGCGTTTGCGGCGCCATTCATGCCGCCGCCGGTCCGGAACTCGCACGGGCGTGTGCGCGCCTTGGCGCCTGCCCACCCGGAGATGCGCGCCTGACGCCTGGTTTTAATCTCCGAGCGCGGTTTGTCATTCATGCGGTGGGACCGATCTGGCGCGGTGGTGGAGCCGGCGAGGCCGACCTGCTCGCCTCAGCCTATCGCAGGTCTCTCGAGCTCGCGCGGGCCGAAGGCCTGCGGAGCATCGCTTTTCCCGCGATCAGCACAGGCATCTACGGATATCCGCTCCGCGAAGCCACTCACGTGGCTGTCACGACAGCCCGCGACGAGTTGTCTGTGCCGAGTTCTGTGACCGAAGTCATATTCGCGTGCTTCAGTCCAAGCGTCCTGGCGGCCTACGCGGCGGAGGGGATTGAGGTAGAATTGCTTTTGTGAACATCCTGGTTATCTGACCCTTCGGACCGAATCATGGACCTCCTGCCCCTAGATGCATCTCACGACGCTCTGCTCCAGTCCCTCCAAGTTCAGGAGGACGTCTGGGAATTCCTCGGTCCGCTCCCCGAGCCAGGTGAAGGTGGCACGGAGCGGCTCTTCGTCGTCATGGAAGGACGCGTGCCGCTCGGTATTGGCGGTTTGATCAGATCTCAAGCGTTCGATGGGAAGGACTTCGAGGTCGTGTGCGCGATGCGGTCGGAAACGCAACACCGCGGACTCGCCAAGCGCGCGTGCGAATTGATTCTCAAATGGGCATTTGAGACAGCCAAAGTCGAGCGCGTCATTGCCTGCATCGATGACCATAACGAGGGGGCGCGATCGATTGCCATGAAGATCGGCATGAAGGAACTCTGCGCGCTGCCTCCTCGCAGAACCGTCTACGTGAAGTATCGCGACGAGCGCAGCCTGACACGCGCCTGAAGCAACGGCGCAAGCTCGAGTGAAGAGGAATATATGCCACCTCGTCTCCGGCTCTTCTTTTCGATCCTTACCGGCGTCCTGTTACTCATCCCGGCCCTCGCGCTCTACCGGGAGCTCTCGAGGCGGTCTGATATCTGGTGGACGCCACCACCCATGGCGCTTTCGCTCTCTGAGAGCCAGGACCGGGTCGAGATCTACGTTCGCGGCAAACCGCTCGGCGCATTGCTCGAGGCGAAGCAGCTCTCCGTAGCAGACGCGGGAGCGACGACCGCGTTAGGTGTGCAAGACATCGGGCTTCGTTTCAATAACTGGGACCGAGTGAGAGCCACTCGACTCCCGGCGCTGCTCGTGTACGCGGCCGCCTGCGGCGCCGGAGCGGTGCTCCTGCTTGTCATTGCTACCGGGCGCCTTGCCTATCGAGGTGAGACGCGACCGCTCGCTGTCTGAGGCGTTGCCTAGACCGACTCGTGTATCGCAGACGCCGCATTCACCGCACCCGATCCGTCCAAGTTCGGCTGCGCAGCGCTCAAGGGGAGGAGTTCGTCTTCACCTCATCCCACAACTTGTCGAGCTCTTCCAGGGAAGCGCGGCCCATTTCGAGGCCGCGCTCCTCTGCGAGCTTTTCCATTTTTTCAAACCGCCGCGTGAATTTGGCGTTCGCACGTTCGAGCGCCTGCCCGGCCTCGATCCCGTGCTTGCGCGCGAGATTCACCGCCGCGAACAGCAAGTCACCGATCTCTTCTTCGATCGTTTCCCGTCTCCCGTTTCCCGTTTCCCGTTCCAGCTCGGCTGTCTCTTCCTTCACCTTCTCCAACGGTCCCTTCGCGTCCGGCCAGTCGAATCCAATACCCGCAGCACGTTCCTGGAGCCGATATGCCATAAGCAGTGGCGGCAGCGTCGCGGGAAGGCCCGCGAGCGTGCTGCGCTTGCCTCCGGCGCGCGGCTCCCGCCGCTTCACGAGCTCCCACCCGGCGTGATCGTCACGGCTCACCCCAGCTTCGCCGAAGAGATTCGGATGGCGCCGCCACATCTTCTCTTCGAGCGTGTGTGTGACGACCTCGGCATTGAACTGCGAGCGCTCCTCGCCGATCACGATCTGAAACGCGAGATGCAGGAGCAGATCACCCAGCTCGTCCCGCATGGCCTCCGGGTCGTCGGTCTGGATGGCGTGATCGAGCTCGAGAGCTTCTTCGACCAGATATGGACGGAGAGTTTGGGGGGTCTGCGCGCGGTCCCACGGGCAGCGCTGCCGCAGTTCGCGTACGAGTCCCAGAGCACGTCCAAGCGCTGAATCGCCTTGCATTTAGCCTCCGGGCCGGGTATCATACCCGCGCCTGTGAGCGTGTCAACGAGAGGCGAGTCCTGGGTGGAAGTGGACGTGGAAGCCCTCGTCGACAACGCCCGAACGGTAGCAAAGATAGCAGACACTCGGCTCCTCCCTGTCGTCAAGGCGAATGCGTACGGGGTCGGAGCCGTCCTAGTCTCTAAGGCTCTTGAGCCGCTCGATCCCTGGGGCTACGGCGTCGCCACGATCGAAGAAGGTGCGGAGCTGCGCGCGGCCGGCATCACGCGGCCCATCCTGGTGTTCACGCCGGCGCGCGCGCGACTGTTCGATGAGTACGACCGCCAGCAGCTGACCCCGGCGCTCGGCGACGCCGGGAGCATCCTCGAATGGACGACGCGTGGCGACCGTCCTTTCCATATCGAGATCGACACGGGCATGAGGCGCGCTGGCGTGCGCTGGGACGAGGTCGACGAGTTGGGCGAGGCGGTCGACTCGCCGTCGTTCGAAGGATGCTACACGCACTTCCAGTCGGCCGACCGGCAGGACGGGTCTGCGGAGCGGCAGCTCAAGCGGTTTTTGAAAGCGGTGCAGCGCTTGCCGCGCCGGCCGGCGCTGCTCCACGTGGCCAATAGCGCCGCCGCGCTCCGCGGGAAGCAGTTCGCGTTCGACTTGGTCCGTCCGGGCATCTTCCTGTATGGCGGACTCCCCGCCGCAGGGCTGCCTGCGCCGAAGCCGGTCGTGAGCGTCCGAGCCCGAGTTATCAGTGTGCGACGCGTGCGCGAAGGCGAGAGCGTGAGCTACCTCGAGAGTTGGGTTGCGCCACGAGATACCGTGATCGCGACCCTTAGAATCGGGTACGCCGACGGTATCCGGCGTGACGCGGGGGGGGGCTCGAGTGGTAAAGCGCAGGTCCTATTGCGCGGCAAGCGCTGTCCCATCGTGGGATTCGTGCAGATGGACATGACACTCGTGGACACGGGCACACTCGAGGTGCAGGTGGGAGATGTCGCGACGATCGTGGGCGCGGAAGCCAAGGAGCGGATCACGCTGGAGGAATTCGCGGCCTGGAGCGGCGAGGTGCCGCACGAGTTCCTCACCGGACTCGGCGCCAGAATGCCGCGAGTCGTCGTGTGAAGTATGGGACCGGCCGGGCGGCGATCATTGTCCTCGACGGACTCGGCGCCGGGACCGCGCCCGACACAGCGGCGTACGGTGACGCGGGATCGGACACGCTGGGTAATGTCGCGCGGGCGGTCGGTGGACTGGAGCTTCCCAACCTGGAAGGGTTGGGATTAGGCAAGTGCCACGACGGGACCGGCATCGCGGGGCTGGCGCGGGATGTGAGTCCCACGGCCGCGCATGGAATCGCGCAGCCGGCGTCGGCGGGCAAGGACAGCACAACGGGTCATTGGGAAATCTGCGGCGTGTTGTTGGCGAAGGCGTTTCGGACGTATCCGCGCGGCTTCCCCGTTTCGCTCTTGGACGAGTTCGCGCGCCGCACCGGGCGGGGGTGGCTGGGTAACAAGGCGGCGTCCGGGACCGCCATCATCGCGGAGCTCGGCGCCGAGCACCAGCGCACGGGCAAGTGGATCGTCTATACATCCGCGGACTCAGTTTTTCAGATTGCGGCGCACGAGGGCACCGTGCCGCTGGCGGAGTTGTACAAGGCGTGCGCCGTCGCGCGCGCGATGCTCACCGGTGAGCACGCCGTCAGTCGCGTGATCGCGCGTCCCTTCGACGGGGGGGGCAGTGCAGGGGACTACCGCCGCACGGCTCATCGCAAGGATTTTTCGATCGCGCCGACCGGAACGACGCTGCTGGATCTGATGGCCGACGCGGGCGTCGAGCGAATTGGCATCGGCAAGGTGGACGACCTGTTCGCCGGGCGAAACATCAGCAGCGAGCACACCCCGACGAATGCCGACGCCTACCGGCTCATCGAGCGGGCGCTCGATATGCTCGAGACGGGGTTCGTGTTCGTCAACGTGATCGAATTCGATCAGTCGTGGGGGCACCGCAATGATGTGTCGGGCTTCCATGAGGGTCTCAAGGAGCTGGATGCGTGGATCCCGCGCCTGCTCGCGCGCCTGCGCCCGGATGATCTGGTGATACTCACGGCCGATCACGGCAACGATCCGACGACGCCGTCGACCGATCATTCTCGCGAGGTCGTCCCGGTACTCGTCCTGGGCCCGAGCGTGCATCCCGTTCCGCTGGGCACGCGCCGCACGTTCGCCGACCTGGGGCAGACGGTCGCGGAGTACTTCGGGCTACCCGCACTCGCCGCGGGAACGTCGTTTCTCAGGGACGTTTCGGCTTGAACGACTTGGTGCAACGTGCGCGGGAAGCGATGCGACACGCCTGGGCGCCGTACAGCAATTTTCACGTGGGCGCCGCCATCGAGGCGGCGGACGGGAAAGTGTACGTCGGCTGCAACGTCGAGAGTGCGTCGTACGGGCTGACGATCTGCGCGGAGCGCATGGCGCTCGGCGCCGCAGTCGTGGGTGGCGCCCGGCAGCTCAAGCGCATCGTCGTCACGACGGACGTCGATCCGCCGGCGGCGCCGTGTGGTGCCTGTCGCCAACTGCTGGCGGAGTTCGGCCTGGAGCTGGAAGTGACCGCGGTAGGGCCATCCACGCAGAAACGGTGGACGCTGGCTGCGCTGTTACCGGATGCTTTCACAAGGGAGACGTTGGATCGGTGATGCGTCGACTCGGTTCGCTCCTCTTCCTGGTTGCCGTGGCGGCGTGTGGCGAGAATTCGACGTCGCCGGGCGTCTGCCCCAACTTCTGTCCGGGCGGATCGATCAGCATTCAGGATACGGTTTTCGGGGCAATTATCAGCCGCGATTCCTCCTTCCGGGGATACGTGCAGAGCTATCAGGCGACCCTGATGCTGGCCACGGACTCGCCGGGCGTGATCGAGAGCCGGCCGTTCTTCACGACGCAAACGATGATCACGCGGAAAGCGCCGAAGGCGGGCGATACGACGACCGTGCCGATCATCGTGGACTCCGTCCGGTTGCGGCTCGTCATCCCGCATCGCGACAAGCAGGCGACCAACCTGCGGCTCAAACTGTTTCAGCTTCCCGTGACGGCCGACTCGACGTCCGATTTTGCATCGCTCGATCCGTATTTCACGGCGCCGCCCGTCGACAGCGTCAATATCTCGAATCTCCTCGCGCTGCCCAAGACGACGGACTCGGCCATCATCAGTTTCTGGAAGGACTCGATCCGCGTGGACACCGCCGGCAACGTGCTCCAATTCCAGTCCGACTCGTCGCTGCTCCTCTCCCTGAAGCTCGATTCGTTGCAGGCGCCGCTCAGCACCACCGACTCGGGGCGTGTGGCCTACGGCTTCCGGGTCGCGGCGGACTCGTTCGCGAGTCTCGGGGTGTCGACATTGGAGAGCTCGTCAGGCCCGCAGCTGCATTGGTACTATCACTACACGATTCCCGATACGGTATCGACCAAGCCGGACAGCGTCGTGAATGCCGATCAGGCTGTCACGGCGCGCTTCGACAACTTCGTGTTCGATCCGCCGTCGGCGCCGCTCGACTCCAATTTGACGGTCGGCGGCGTGCCGTCGGCCCGCACGTTCCTCCGCGTCGCGATGCCGGCGTTTCTCCACGACAGCATCGACGTGGTCCGCGCTACGCTGGTGCTTGTACCGGTCAACGCGGTGCCGGGCGTGCCGAGCGACTCGTTTGCGCTCGAAGGCCGCAACGTGACTACGGACATCGGCGCCAAATCGCCGCTCGGGACCACCTCGTCATTGATCGCGACCACCTTCATCCACATCGGATCACCGGATACGGTGCGGCTCGAGGTCACGAACCTGGTGCGCGCCTGGTCGCTCGATACGACGCAAGTGACCACCATTCTCCTCCGGCAGCTGCCGGAGGGGGCGACGTACACCCAGGCGCGGTTCTATTCGTCGCGTGCGCCGGCATTCCGGCCGTCGCTCCAGGTGACGTACGTCCACCGCTTCCAATTCGGGAAGCCATGAGGACCACCGCTCTGGTATGCCTGGCGCTCCTGGCGGTCGGCCACCTGGCCGCGCAGGACTCGCAATTCGGCATCCAAGGTCTCGGGACACCCGGCAAATCGGAGAGCGTGCGTGCGCGCACGACGGGCGGCGCGTTCGCGCCGTTCGACCCGTTCTCGCCGCTCACCGACGCGTCGCTCGCGGATGCGCGGCGCATGAGCGCGAGCATCTCTGGCGGCACGTCGTGGCGGACGCTCGAGCCGACGGGCGCCGCGCAGGCCTCGCTCCGGGGGACACGGTTTCCCGCGCTCGTGATCGCCGGGCCGGTAACCCCTCGTATCGTCGTCGGTGGCGGCTTTGCGACATATCTCGATCGCACCTTCGGGGTCCGGATCCAGGACACCATCGACCTGCGCGGCGTGCAGGAGCCGATCACGGACGAGATCACGAGCGACGGCGCCGTCTCGGATCTCCGACTCGCTGCCGCCGTCCGACTGCATAGTCGCGTGGCGCTCGGCCTCGGGTTCCATCTGCTCACGGGCTCCACACGGGTCGTTGCCACGCGCAGGTTCGCCGATAGTACCACCTACCGCACCTCCACCGCGCGCGACGAGGTAGCGTACTCCGGAAAGGGCGGCTCGGCGAGCCTACTGCTCGATGTGACCCGCGATCTGCGCCTGGCCGGCTGGCTTCGGTCCGACTCGAGACTCCGCGCGGACATCAGCGGCCGCCAGATCACCGACAACGATCTGCCGCTGACCTACGGGACGGGCGTGCTCTGGCGGGCGGGAACCCAGGCGAGCCTCGCGGGAACGGTGACGTGGCGCAATTGGGCGACGAGCGGTGCGGGCGCGGATTCGACCGTGCACGACACGTTCAACTGGTCGGTCGGTGCGGAGATCGGCTCGTTACATACGCCCATCCGGTTCGGAGTGCGCGGTGGACAGCTTCCCTTCGGTATCGGCAAGACGCCCAGCGAGGTCGGCTTCTCAGCGGGGCTGGGACGACAGTTTTCCGGTGGCCGCGGCCGGCTCGACTTTGGTCTCGAGCGTCTCGAGCGCAAAGGAACCGGACTCACCGAACGGGTGTGGACGTTCCTGGTCGGGCTGACGGTGCGGCCGTGAAGGTTTATTTCCACACGTTCGGGTGCAAGGCCAACCAGTACGACACCGAGCGCGTACGCCAGGCATTCGATGAAAGTGGCGGGGTCGTGGTGGATGATCCTGCGCTCGCTGATATCGCCGTCGTCAATTCCTGCACCGTAACGAGCGAGAGTGAAGTCAAGTTGCGGCGCTTCGTGCGCCACATCGCGAAGGCGAGTCACGCGCAAACGATCGTGATGGGCTGTGCGGCGGCGCTCGACGACGGCACAATCGCCGCGTTGCCGTCGGTGCGCGCCGTGGTGGCAAACGCGGATCCGGTGACAGTATTACGCGCTGCAGGCGTGGCGTCGCGTGTAGGGGCGCAGCATGCTGCACCCCTACATCGCGGCGACAAATGTCGTGCGCTGCTGAAAATCCAGGATGGGTGCGACGAGCACTGTACATTTTGCGCGACGACACTTGCTCGTGGCGCGAACCGCTCGCGATCGGTCGCAGAGCTCGTCGCCGAGGCGCGGACACTGGGCGAGCACCACGCCGAGATCGTGCTGACCGGTGTGCATATCGGGACCTATGGACAGGACACGTCTCACGACGACACGTCGGCACGTCACACCCTTGGTCAGTTGCTTGAGAGGCTCATCGAAGCGGTTCCATCGGTGCGATTTCGGCTGTCGAGCGTCGAAGCGACCGAAGTTGACGACACGCTGGCGAGGCTATTGATCGAGGCGCCGCGCAATCTGGCCGCGCACCTGCACGCACCATTGCAGTCTGGCTCGAACCGCGTTCTCAAACGGATGGGCCGGCACTGGTATACGGCCGAGTCGTATCGGGCGCGGATCGAGTGGCTGGCGGAGCGGCTCCCCGTGTTTGGTTTAGGCGCCGACGTGATTGCTGGATTCCCGGGCGAAAGCGAGGATGATCATCAAGCCACGCTGACCGTCTTGCAGGCCCTGCCATTCACCTATCTGCATGTGTTCCCATTCTCTGTGCGCCCCGAGGCAGCGGCGGCGCGTCTTCCCGGTCAGCTCCCCCCGGAGGTCATCCGTGAGCGGGCGCGGGAGCTGCGTGAGGTGGGGGAGACGAAAGGCGCAGCCTACCGGACGCGCCGCGGCGGGCAGACGGCTGATGGCGTGGTTTCCGGCCGCCAGCAGGGCCGCCTCGAGGCGATGACGGAAGATTATCTGAGCGTCTATCTTGATACCGATCTGTGGGACGGGCGTCCCCGCTTCGAGGTGACGGTCAACTGACGATGCGGCGCGTATACATCGAGACGTACGGCTGCCAGATGAACGTTTCGGATTCCGAGCTGATGTTCGGCGTCCTGGGACGTGAAGGATACGTGCGCACGGATGATCCGGGTGAGGCGGACGTGCTGCTGGTCAACACCTGTGCCGTGCGCGATCACGCCGAGCAACGGGTCCTCGGTCGCATGGGTGAATTGAAGCGCTACAAGCGGCCCGGTGACGTAATGGGGGTCGTCGGGTGCATGGCCCAACGTCTGGGACCAAAGCTCTTGGCCAGGGTGCCCCAGGTGGATCTCGTGATCGGTCCGGACGGCTACCGAGCGCTGCCCGAGCTCATCGCGCGCGCGCGCGACGGTGAGCGCGCCGCCGAGGTAACGTTCAAGGCGTGGGAGCATTATGAGGATGTCCCTCCTGCGCGCGACAATCCGACCTCGGCGTTCGTGACGGTACAACGTGGCTGCGATTATCGGTGCACCTTCTGCATCGTTCCGATGACGCGCGGCCCGGAGCGAAGCCGTAAGTTGGCCGACGTGGTGGGCGAGGTCGCCCGGTTGGCGGGCGCGGGCACCACCGAGGTCACGCTCCTTGGGCAGACGGTCAACAGCTATCACGACGGCGAGCACGACTTCGCCGACCTGTTGCGCGCGGTTGGTGCGGTGGACGACATCCGACGCCTGCGCTTCACGTCGCCCTATCCGACCGACTTCACGCCGCGCGTACTCGCCGCGATGGCCGAGACCCCCGCTGTTTGCGAACACGTGCATCTGCCGGTGCAGAGCGGCAGCTCGCGTACGCTCAAGCGGATGCTGCGGCGCTACGATCGTGATCGCTACCTGGAGGTCGTGGCCGCGTTGCGCGCCGCCATTCCTGGGATCGCCCTGTCGACCGACATCATCGTCGGATTCCCCGGCGAGACCGAGGCTGACTTCCAGGAGACGTTGTCACTCGTCGAAGCAGTCGCATTCGATGACGCGTACACGTTCAAGTATTCGGTGCGAGACGGCACGCCCGCCGTCAAGATCAAGGATCACGTTCCGGAGCAGACCAAGACCGAGCGGATCGGCCGGCTCATCGAGGTGGTCCGGCGCGTGTCGAAACGGAAGAACGTGGAGCTCGTCGGCTCAGCGCACGAGGTGTTGGTCGAAGGACCGGCGAAGCGCGGGGATCTGCTGCAGGCACGCACGCGTACGAACAAGATCGCGCTGCTCGAGGGGCCGCTGGACTGGATGGGGACGTACCGGCGCGTACGCTTCACCGGCACGACCGGCTCGACGTTCACGGCCTGGCCATTGGAGAAGGAGACGCAGGAGCTCGTCAGCGCGTGGCAGTAACGAACGTGACGTTGGAAATCATCCAGCGCGAGTACCAGAGCCTGCGCGACACGTTCCCGAAGTTTTGCGGCTGCGACACCTGCCGGGGCGACGTGCTGGTCTTTGCCCTCAATCGCCTCAGCCCGCACTATGTCTCAACACGCCAGGGCGAAATCCTAACGGAGCTGTCGCTGCGGAGCGATCAGGAAAAGGCGAAGCTGGACGTCGCGCTCCTGGAAGGCTTCCGCAAGGTCGCGATCGCCCCTCGCTGTGGAGCGAAACCCACGCAGCTGTAGTCTAGGCCGGCGGTGCGCCCGCCGATCCTCTATCTCGCCGTTGCTTTCGCCGCTGGATTGGCGGCGGCGCTCCAAGGCGCGGAACTGCACGTAACGGCGCTGCTGGTGTTGGGCGGCGCGGCGGTGCTGTGGCGCAGAGCGCCGCTCGGCACGGCAGTGGGCGTGATGCTGGTCGCCGGCGTGCTGTGGGGCGGCGCCGCACTGCGCGAACGGCGCGCGTCGTGCGCCGGACAGTGGTCCAGGCAAGCTTCGCTGACACGCGACACTCGCGCCGCGAGCGTCCAGCTCACCGACCCCGTTCCCGCGCGTGGCGGCATCGTCGACGCGGCCGTCCGCGGCGGCCTCTGTCGCGGCTCGCTCACCATTCGGTGGCCGGATGGCCATCCCGCCAACGGCGGCACCACGTGGATCGTCGCTGGTCGCTTCCTCCCTGACGCGCGAGACGGGATCCTTGTCGCTCGGAGAGTCCGCGAGCTCGATGCGGTGCCGCGCGGGCGGGGCGCGTTGCGCGATCGCGTCGCCGAACGCAGCCGCCGGCTGTTCGGCACGCGCGCGCCGCTCGTCGACGCGCTCGTGATCGCGCGCCGCGCCGAGCTCGATGCCGAGCTCCGCGAGCGCTACACGCGGTCGGGACTCGCCCATCTGCTGTCGATCTCGGGACTGCACGTCGGCTTTTTTGCGGCCTGGCTGAGCCTGCTGCTCAAGCGACTGCGGCTTGGGGCACGCGCCCGATTCTTCGCGGGAACCACGGTGATGCTCGCCTACGTCTGGCTGCTCGGCTTTCCCGCACCCGCGACGCGCTCGGCGGCGATGCTGGCGCTGCTGGAGATGGGGAAGCTGCGGCAACGCGTCGTTGCGCCGAGGGGACTGGTCGCACTCGCGGCGCTGTGTGTGATGCTCGGCGATCCGTGGTCTGTGCAGTCTGTCGGTGCGTGGTTGTCGGTGGCAGCCGTGGCGGCGGTGATCTGGGCGGGCCGGGCGACCGAGCGCCACCCCAAGCTGGTGCGCGTGCTCGCGCCGGCCGCGGCGGCAACGCTCCTGACTGCCCCGATCACCGCCTACGCGTTCGGCACAGTCGCCCCGATCGGCGTGCTGACGAACCTCGCCGCCATTCCGCTGGCGGGGCTCGCGGTCCCCGGCCTCATGGTCGCGCTGCTGCTGTCATCCAGTTGGTTGGCGGCTGGCGCGGGGTTGTGCCTGGCGCTGCTCGACGTCGTCGCCCGCACCGCGGCGGCGCTGCCTGGCGGTCATTTCGTCATGATCGCGGGGCCTCCGGCGGCCGCGCTGTGGCTGGCAATCGTTGTCCTCGCCTGGTGGCTCTGGAACTCTCCCCGGCGGCGCTGGACCATTGCAGCTCGGGTGTGCTTCACGGCCGCCCTCCTCTCACTTGCCGGGCTGATTCGTGGCTTTTCGCGTCTTACAGATTGCGTCTGCCTGACCGTAAGTTTCCTAGACGTTGGGCAGGGCGACGCGATTGCGCTGCGCAGTCCCGCCGGGCGGTGGGTGTTGATTGATGGTGGGCCTCGGGGGCCGCAGGGGGATGCCGGCCGACGCGTCGTGGTGCCGTTTCTCCGAAGCAACGGCGCGACGCAACTGGCGGCGATTGTCGCCACGCACGCGCATCTCGATCATTTCGGCGGCCTGTCGGCCGTGCTCGACGCGTTCGACCCGACGTATGTGCTCGAGCCCGGTCAGCCCGTGCCGGATGCGGGATATCTCGGGTTCCTCGGCGCGGTCGAGAGTGATGGCGCGGAGTGGCGCCCCGCACGCCGCGGCGATCGGCTGAATGTGGACGGCGTGGCGATCGAGGTGTTGAGTCCGGACTCCGCCTGGGCGGTGAGCCAGACCGACATCAACGAGGAATCGGTCGTACTACTCGTCACCTACGGCGGCACGCGCCTGCTGCTCGCTGGTGACGCGGGGATCCCCACTGAGGGGCAGCTCGCGGGACACGTGGGGCGGGTGACGTTGCTGAAAGTCGGGCATCACGGGTCACGCGGCGCGACGTCGAACCGCTGGCTCGATGAGCTGCAGCCGGTCGAGGCAGTCATCAGCGTGGGACCCAAGAATCGCTATGGTCATCCCGCGCCCGAGACGCTCGAGCGGCTACGAAAACATGGCGTCACCGTGCTCCGCACCGATCAACGGGGTACGATCACCTTCACCGTCTCGAGTCATGGCACGCTCGCAATCGCCGACGTCGGTCATCACGATTGAGCGGTTCATCATGGAGCAGGAGCGGCTCCACCCGGAGGCCACGGGCGAGCTGTCGAACCTGCTCTACGATTTGTGCCTCGCCGCCAAGATCATCTCCCGCCAGGTACGGCGCGCCGGGCTCACCGATATCCTCGGCGAATTCGGCGCGATCAACGTCCAGGGCGAGGTACAACAGAAGCTCGACGTGTTCGCCAACGAGACTGTGCGGCACAGCGTCGAGCACACGGGCCGCGTGTGCGTCGTCGCCTCGGAGGAAGACGAGCACCCAATTCCCATACCGATTCGCGAGGACCGGCGTGGTGGCAAGTACGTGCTGATGTACGATCCGCTCGACGGTTCGACCAACATCGGCGTCAACGTCTCCATCGGCACCATCTTTTCCATTCATCGGCGCAGAGCCACCAAGAAAGGCCCCGGTTCGCTCACCGACTGTCTGCAGAAGGGCCGCGCCCAGGTCGCCGCCGGCTACATCCTCTATGGCTCAAGTACGATGCTCGTTTACACGACGGGGCAGGGCGTGCACGGCTTCACGCTCGATCCCACCATCGGCGAGTTTCTGCTGTCGCACCCCGACATCCGTTCGCCTGACGTCGGCACGTATTACAGCGTCAACGAGAGTCACTGGAACAAGTGGGCGCCCGGCATGCAGCGGGTCGTCGCCGCATTCAAGAACGGCGACAGTGGCCGCGTCGAGGCGAAGAACGCACGCTACATCGGCTCGCTCGTAGCCGACATCCACCGCAACCTGATGTCCGGCGGCGTGTTTCTCTATCCGGCCGACGCCAACGCTCCGCAGGGAAAACTGCGCCTCTTGTACGAGGCGGCGCCGCTCGCGTTCGTCGTCGAGCAAGCCGGCGGGGCGGCGATCGACGGAGAGCGCGACATCCTCGACATCCAGCCGACCGCGCTGCATCAACGCACGCCGCTGATCATCGGCTCCAAGCAGGACGTGGCGTTCGCCCGCGCGGTGCTCGCAGGCAAATGACGAAGGACAAGGGGTACTACGGACCGGACGATTGGCCAGGGCGTGCCGAGCGTGACCTCGGCCTGCCCGGTGAGCCGCCTTTCACGCGTGGTCCTTATCCGACGATGTATCGCGGCCGGCTCTGGACGATGCGACAGTACGCGGGGTTCGGGACGGCCGAGGAGACCAACGAGCGGTTCCATCATTTGCTGGAGGTGGGGCAGACCGGTCTCTCGGTCGCGTTCGATCTGCCGACGCAAATGGGATACGACTCCGATCATCCCAGGGCGGAAGGAGAAGTCGGGCGAGCGGGTGTCGCGATCGACAGCGTCGAGGATCTCGAGCGGTTGTTCCACGGCATCCCGCTCGATCGCGTGTCGACATCCATGACTATCAATGCCAGTGCGGCGATTCTGCTGGCGATGTACATCGCGGTGGGAGAGGAGCAGGGCGTTCCGCTCGGCAAGCTCGAGGGCACGTTGCAGAACGACATTCTCAAGGAATACATCGCCCGCGGCACGTACATCTATCCGCCCGAGCCCTCATTGCGACTGGTCGCCGACGTCTTTCGGTTTACCTCGCGCGCCCAGATGAGCTTCAACCCGATTTCGATTTCGGGCTATCACATGCGGGAGGCGGGCGCCACCGCGGTTCAGGAAATCGCCTT
>WNGQ01001787.1_pt1 | contig 21996 bp, 20 predicted proteins | sample 5407661 | NCBI WGS metagenome assembly WNGQ01 (sample SAMN13153382, study PRJNA577476) | soil metagenome | isolation source: 60 cm soil or saprolite under Garry oak tree replicate 2 | place: USA:California | collected 2016-06-15 | reverse complement strand
ACAACCTGTCCAACTGAAGGCCGGTGCTACAGCTAGACGCGGCGCCTTGACCGCCATGTCCGCAGCCATGGCGCCCGTTGCAGTTCCAAGGGCCGCGGTGACTGCCAATGTGGCAATGAACTTGGCTGTCATATACCTATTGCCCCCTGTTTTTCACTATTTCTCCTAGTTAACGCCTTATGAATGCCCATGCAGCCAAATTCGCGAGCGCTTGCCCCGTTTTCCCGATCCAGTTGTAATTGCGCAACAATTAGGCACAGCAATACCTCCAGGATCAATAAATAGGCGTTTCTATACCTCCAGGGACACACTCGCGACGGATGATCTGGCAACCTGACGGCGCGATAGATCCAAGAACCCCTGCGACAGAGCGAGTCGTCGACACCTGCGCTCTCGATCGCACTGAGAATCGGCACGACGGGAAAAATCCCCGTCGGATCACGACCGAAGCCATTCGATTGAGGATGATCTGTCGCCGTTCCCTGCTCGCGCTCACGCGGCCGGCTGGATCCGAATCATGTTCTCCCCGAGGCGGGAGAACGCACGTGCTCCGGCCGCACGCCGATCCCGACGAACCGCGCCGTGATGCCCTGCAACCAGGGCACGGCCGTGATCAGCCGTGCGAACAAAGGAACCTTCAGGGGCCTTCCGCCGGGCCTCAACGCCACGCTTATGATGTTGTTTTGGACGATGAGTTGCATCCGTTGCGTCACCCGCACCGGAAATTCGCGGCGCCGGCGCACAGCATCGAGTTCGTCCTCGGAGGGACAGCCGCTCGCCAGTCTTGCCGCCAGGATGTTGGCGGTCGCGACCGCGTCCTGCACGGCGAGATTGACGCCGACGCCACCGACCGGCGACATCGCATGCGCGGCGTCGCCGATGCACAGCAACCCCGGGCGGGTCCAACGCTTCAGTCGATTGATCGCGACCGTGAGCAGCTTGACGTCGTCCCAGGTCCTGACATCGGCCAGGCCGGGTCGCAGGACCGGCGCCAGGCGGGCGACGTCGTCCAGCAGCGCCGGCAGCCCCTTCGCCTTTACCGCATCGTACTGGCCCTTGGCGATGACATAGGCGCATTGCCAGTAATCGCCGCGATTGAACGTCACCATCATCCTGCCGAGCTCGACGCGGGCGAAAATATTTTCGGTCTCGTCGGGCCGCCTGCCTGCGCGAAACCACAACACATCCATCGGCGCGCCGATCTCCTCGACCTCGAGGCCGGAACGTTCGCGCAACGTCGAATGGCGGCCGTCGCAGGCGATGGTCAGATCGGCCAGGATGTCGATCGCGCCGTCCGGTGTCGTTGCCCTGACGCCGGTGACCGCCTCGCCCTCGCGGATCAGATCGGTCGCCTCCGTGCTCATCAGTACCTTGAGCGAGGAAAATCGCTTGCCGCTCTCGCGCAGGAAGTTGAGGAAATCCCATTGCGGCATGAAGGCGACGAAGGGGTATTTGACGTCGAGGCGGCCGAGATCGGCGATCCGCAGCGCCTGGCCTGCGAACATCCCGTCCAGTTTCTGCAGTTGCTGATGCGGCAAGCGCAAGAAGCCGTCGATCAGCCCGAGTTCATCCATCACTTGGAGCGTCGAGGGATGCACGGTGTCGCCGCGAAAATCGCGGAAAAAGTCGGCATGCTTTTCCAGCACCACGACATCGATTCCGGCGCGCCCCAAGAGATACCCGAGCATCATGCCGGCGGGCCCGCCGCCGACGATGCAGCAACGAACTTTCATCGCACGTGCTGATGTTCGTTCCGAAGACATGCCCCTCCCCCTCGCCCGACACCTGTTGATGATCGCAGTCTATGCCGCGAAGGTGACATCACCGGCCTGACGGCTCCCCGGTTTCGGGGCGAATGCCGCAGGATCAATCCGGGCTCCATGTGTACTAAAACCGCGAGCCTGCAGATGTTCCCGCAAACAAAAAGGCCCCAGCAGAAGCCGGGGCCAAGTCTCGGGAGAATCAAGTCACGGGAGAATGGAGAAATCCGTATTTCGCGACCACCGGTCCATGATCAAAATGATAGTTGGCCCCAAGGCGCGCCACATGCGCGCGTACTGAAAGTAGTGCGCTAGAAGCCGATTCAGCCTGAGACCGCGGTAACGGCAGCGTAGATGATTGATGCGAACATTTGGGCCCCCAGCCCTTTGCGCAGTCCGGACAGAATAGCGCCACACGATCGCCCATGTTCGGTAACATTTGCGGCCATAGCTGATTTGACCCACCTGTTGTGAAACTGCAACTAAACTGTCGCGCGGGCGACGCATCGTCTTGCGGGCATAGAGCGCGATGGAATGAAGTTCAATCGCCATCGCACTTCCAGGTTCTTGATGGTTTATCGCCGGAAGCTCTTGATCTCGGAGACGCTACCGTCGCGGTAGGTCAGCTCGACCGACACGAACTGGGTCGTCGGCGCGAGCTTCAGATAGGGCTGCGCGCTCGCCGGGATCGCGCTGGGATCCCTGGGATCGCACGGTGGCATCTTGAGCACCTTGTCCGGAACGGCCGAATCGATCCCGATTCGCACCTCGCGGATCGCGCAGCGGTACGACATCAGGTGCGTGTAGTAGACCAGCAGTCCGTTGAACTCCCGGAACGACAGCCAGCTCGTCGCGGTCATGTCCAGGATCTTGCGCTGATCGTGGATCAGGGCCGCCTCGGGATCGAACTTGATCGGAAACGGCCCCTGCATTTCGCCTGACGCGTCGATGTAGCGGACGTAAATCGTCGCCGCCGGCGCGTCGCCTGCGAGTTCGATCGAGGGATTGGGCATGCGCCTGCGCGTCCGCGCGTCAAGCGTGTCGAGAAAGCCGGTCTCGCGAAACTCGCCGCTATCGCCCATCCGCCAGGAAATGCCGAGCGTCGGATCGAGGATCGAGAACACGACGGTCCAGCCGCCATTATGACGTGAGAACAGCGCAATCGGCGCATTCACCGAATCGTTCGGCGGCGCGGGGCGCGGCACCGCAACCGGAGGCAGTGCTGCGACCTTCTGCGGCGGCGGTGCGGCGGGTTTCGCCGCCGCCGTCGCATCCTTCGCCACGCCGTTGAGGAAGACATCGTCGACCATCTGGTCGAAATAGACCGGGATCTGCTTGTGGCTGACCGTCTCGGCCATCTCACTGACGATGCGGCGGGTATGCTGGGCGACCTGAACCAGGTTCTCGCCGGGCAGCAGCAGTTCCTTGGAGAAGGTGCGGGTGAATACCGAATTGGGATTGGCATCGTCGTTCGACAGCCGATCGAGCGCGGTCTGCCGGGGCCCCGCCGAGAAGATCGAGAACACGCCTTCCGGCAGCTGCGTCATCGGCGCCAGACCGCCGCCACCGGCGACGGCGCGCGTGCCCGTTCGCTCGAACGGATTGTTGCGGCAGGCATCGAACACCAGGATGGCGGTGCGCACTTTCTTGTTCTGCAGGCGCTCGACGACGCGGTCCGCGAGGACCGATGCGTCGCGGACCAATTCCTCCTGACCCTCGGTCGCGGCCGGCACGTCGGTCGGCAACAGGAAGTTCTGTCCGGCGATTTCAAAGCCATGACCGGCATAGAAGAAGAACGCGGTGTCTCCGGGCTCGAGCGCTTTGTCGAAGGCGAGCAGCGACTGGCTGAATTGCTGCCGGTTCTGGTTTTCCGCCAGCATCACCTCGAAGCCGAGCTGCTTGAGCGTGTCGCCCATGGTGCGGGCGTCGTTGACCGCCTTCTGCAGCTTCGGCACGCTCTTGTAGTCGTTGTTGCCGATGACGAGCGCGACGCGCTTTTCGGCATGCGCGGGCGCCGCCAGCGCCATGAATGACGCCGCGAGAGCGCAGGCCAGCGCGGTCTTGAACGAGAACCAGTCTTTCATCCTATTCGCTGCCCCCTCGGGATAGCATCACGCCGCCGATTCGAACTGCCTGCATCGCCCCTGACAAACGAGTGCCTTGCCCCTCTTGCCGTAGTCGGCATACCCGTCCCGACGGTTCAACCCGGCGAGACCGGTCGAGGCCTCCAGCGCCGCAAGAGTGGCGCGGCGATCGGGAGAACGAACGCCCATAGCGCATCCGGAGGGTTCACGAAACTCAGCGCAACCGCAAGCAGCGATGCGGCGATCAGCAGCCAGGCCGACATCTGCCGTCGGCGTAGATGGTCGCCCGGTTCCAGATGCGGCGTGATGACGATCATGCGAAGGCCGACCAGAGCGATCAGGAGTGTATCGCCCGCGTACAGCCAGATCGCCGGCGCGAACTGCGCGAAGCGTCCGACCACGATGCTCGCGAAGGGAACGCTGGTGATCAACATCAGATAGAGCAGCCACCAATTGACGTATTCGCGATTGACGTATTCCGCGCGGCTGCGCAGCTCGAGATTGGCAAGCCAGCGCAAACCCAACACGCCGAAACTCAGCACATAGGGAAGGAATTTCGGCCCGAGACCGGCAAGCCCCTGCACCAGTTCGCCGCCGTCCCGGGGATGGAAGTCTTCGGGAAGACGCACATCCAGAACGAGCAATGTCATGGCAACGCCGAAGATTCCATCACTCAAGGTATCGAGTCGCGCCTTGGAGAACATGGCCGGGAGGTGTCCTTTCCATTGCATCTATACAAAAACATTAAGCTTTTTGAAGTACCCTCGGGCCGCTCCATTGACTTTGGGCCATTACACTCTATGTTGCCGCTTGACGCCGGGATCGAAACGCGATTCCGTCGCGTGCCGCTGATCAGCGTAAGACAGAGCCCCCAGCTTTCCAAAGCGCGCCGTTTCGGGGTGAACGCGACAGCCCCTATTTTCCTCGATCCCAAACGGCGGTGTCGATTAGAGGCTCAATGTCCTTTTCCCATCTCGGTTTGTCCGACAAGGTTCTCGCCGCCGTCGCTGCCACCGGCTACACAACCCCTACCCCGATTCAGGACCAAGCGATCCCCTACGTTCTGGCCCGCCGGGACGTCCTCGGCATCGCCCAGACCGGCACCGGCAAGACCGCGGCATTCGTCCTGCCCATGCTCACTTTGCTGGAAAAAGGCCGCGCGCGGGCGCGCATGCCCCGGACCCTCATTCTCGAACCGACCCGCGAATTGGCCGCCCAGGTCAAGGAGAGCTTCGACCGCTATGGCGTCGGCCAGAAACTCAACGTCGCACTCTTGATCGGCGGCGTTTCCTTCGGCGACCAGGACAGCAAGCTGACCCGCGGTGTCGACGTCCTGATCGCCACGCCCGGCCGCTTGCTCGACCATACCGAACGCGGCGGATTGCTGCTCACCGGCGTCGAGCTTCTGGTGATCGACGAAGCCGACCGCATGCTCGACATGGGTTTCATCCCGGATATCGAGCGCGTCTGCAAGCTGGTCCCCTTCACGCGGCAAACGCTGTTCTTCACCGCGACGATGCCGCCCGAAATCCGCCGGATCACCGAGGCCTTCCTGCACAATCCGCAAAAGATCGAAGTTTCCAAGCCCGCGACCGCCGCGGTGACCGTGACGCAATCGCAGGTTCCGTCGGGTCGCGAGGCCCATGACAAACGCGACGTCCTGCGCCGCCTGCTGCGCGATGCCAAGGACCTCAAGAACGCGATTATCTTCTGCAATCGCAAGCGGGACGTCGCCGTTCTCTACAAGTCACTGCAGAAGCACGGCTTCAGCGTTGGCGCCCTGCACGGCGACATGGATCAGCCGGCGCGCACAGCCGCCCTCGATCAATTCCGCAAAGGCGAACTGCCGCTTCTGGTGGCCTCCGATGTCGCCGCCCGCGGCCTCGATATTCCCGAAGTCAGCCACGTCTTCAACTTCGACGTGCCGCATCACCCCGACGACTATGTGCATCGCATCGGCCGCACCGGTCGCGCCGGACGCGCCGGGACCGCGATCTCCATCGTCACCCCGATCGACCAGAAATCCATCGTCGCGATCGAGAAGCTGATCGGACAAACCATTCCGCGCGCCGAAGGCGATTTCGAGGTCCGCGCCGATGCGACCGATCACGGCGATCGGCCGCGCGCGCCGCGAGCGCGCCAAGGTTCTCGCCGGGGCGAAAAGCCGCATTCCGAAAAGCCGCATCGCGATCGGCCGCCTCGTGAGAAGCCGCACCGCGAACGCGAGGAAAAGCCGCATCGCGAGCGCGCGGCCAAGCCCGCAGGCGGAGAGCGCGGCAACAGCACCAAGCCTCAGGATTCGCCGCAACGCCCACCGTCATTCGGTCGCCCCGAGCCCAAGCGAACGGCGCGCGAGGCCGATTCCGAACCGGCCGATCACTCGCATCTCCCGGCATTTCTGCTGCGTCCGGTCCGCGCCTGAGGCCTGCCGGGCGTGGTCGCGGGAAAATAATCCCGCGCTGGCGCGGTCCAAGATCGGGGCATCCGAGAACGGCTGGCCGTGTGATCAGGGTCCAGGGATAGTCGAAGGAACCGACTGTTCGGCGAGACCGTAGACTCACGGGACTATTTAGCGCTCGTTCATTCTCCTCCATTAGCGTCGTCCCATAGTCTATTGATTGCTGCGGGCGAGCGGCGCGGCTCGCCATGATCGGAGATCAGCGATCTCCAGCAGAACGTCGAGGCGATCAGGGCCGAGAGCCTGACCGACCCGCTCACGGGCCTGGGAAATCGAAGGGACCCGCAGTCAGGTCGCCTGACGGCAACCCCTCATACTCTCATTTTCCTCCGCGACTTATTTTTCTTCTTTGCGGGCGCCTTCTTGGCCGCGGCTTTGCCGGCTACCGTCTTCCCAACCGCTGTCTTCGTCCCCTTCCGCTTCCCTGGACGCTTCCTGATCGCGGCCCGCTGCGCCGCGCCGAGCGCCGCCTTGGCCCAATCGGAAAGTTCCTCCGGATCGTCGAACAGCCGCGCCGGCAACTCCCAGTAGGAGTTTACCGTGACCGTCTTGCTGCGGGTTTGATACTGAAACGGCTTTGATCCTTCGGCCTCGAATTGCGCAATGGTCTGCTCATCCGCGCGAAAATAAAGACCACTACGGAGCGCCAGCGCGAAGTTGGTGCCGTCAGCGGAGATGCCGAAGCCGGAAAACATCCGGCGGATCGCGACCGGGCCAAAACGCGCAAACAGATCGATCAGGAAATCGCGGTCCATGATGTTGGATCATCCCGAAATGGCGGCATGGCGTACGATACCACCTACGTCATTGCGAGCCACCCGGTCGGCGCGAAGCGCCGCCGGATGACAGGCTTCGCGAAGCAATCCATCGAGCAAAGCTGGATTGCTTCGTCGCTTTGCTCCTCGCAATGACGACGGAAAACCTGGCGGCCTTGCGGCGTCTACCCATCCACCTTCGCGGGCTTCAGCTGCACCGATTCGCCGCAGCCGCAGGCGCCGGTTTGGTTCGGGTTGTTGAAGATGAACTGCGCCGACATCCTGTCGACCTTGTAGTCCATCTCGGTGCCCAGCAGGAACAACACGGCCTTGGGATCGACCAGGATCTTCACGCCCTTGTCTTCGACGATCTCGTCGGTCGGGCGGATCTCGTGCGCGTATTCGACGGTGTAGGACTGGCCGGCGCAGCCGCCGTTCTTGACCCCGACCCGCAGGCCCAGGATTTCGGAATCGGCGCGTTTGGTCAGTTCGGCAACGCGCTGCGCCGCGGCTTCGGTCAATCGCATGACCTGCGGCCGAGGTCGCGGCTTCGAGGCCGGTGTCGTTGAAGCGGGTGTCATATCAGTCATTTGGTCATTCCCGGCCGCCGATCAATGTCGGCCATGTGAAAAAGCTCAAAGGCAATTCCAGTAACGTAACGCATCACCACATATTGAGCACGAGGCGCGCCTCGTCGCTCATGCGATCCGGCGACCAGGCCGGCTCCCAGACCAGATTGACATTGACCACGCCGACACCGGGAACGCTGGCGACCGCGTTCTCGACCATCTGCGGCAACTCGCCGGCTGCCGGGCAATTCGGCGTCGTCAGCGTCATCAGAACGTCGACGCCGCGGTCGTCCTTGATGTCGACCTTGTAGATCAGGCCGAGTTCATAGATATCGGCCGGAATTTCCGGATCGAACACCGTCTTGAGCGCCGCGACGATATCACCGGTCATCCGCTCGGTCTCCTCGGGCGATAGCACCGAGTAGGTTTCCATATTCGAACTTTTCACTTCGGCAGTGTCGGTCATGCAAACAGTTCCCGCGCCTTCATCAGCGCCCGTGCCAGGTGGTCGACCTCGTCACGGGTATTGTACATCCCAAACGAGGCCCGGCAGGTCGCCGTGACGTTGAATCGTTCCAGAAGCGGCATCACGCAATGGGTGCCGGCGCGCACCGCGATCCCCTGGCGGTCGATCACGGTGGCGACGTCATGGGGATGCGCGCCCTTCATCTCGAAGGAGATCACCGGTCCCTTGTGCTTCGCCGTGCCGATCAGGCGAAGCGAGTTGATTTCCCGCAGCCGCTCCTGGGCATAGTCGAGCAGGCCATGCTCATGCGCGGCAATGCGCGCCTTGCCAATCGAGTTGACATAGTCGATCGCAGCCCCCAGCCCGATCGCTTCGACGATCGGGGGCGTGCCGGCCTCGAACTTGTGCGGCGGCTCGCCATAGGTGATCCAGTCCTTCGCGACCTCGCGGATCATCTCGCCGCCGCCATTGTAGGGCCGCATCGCGACCAGGTGCTCGTGCTTGGCGTACAGCGCGCCGATGCCGGTCGGGCCATACAGCTTATGGCCCGTGAAGGCGTAGAAATCGCAGTCGAGGTCCTGCACGTCGATATTGAGATGCACGGCGCCTTGCGCGCCATCGACCAAGACCGGAATGCCGCGGGCGTGGGCAATCCTGATGACCTCCTTGACCGGCACGAGGGTGCCCAGCGCATTCGACATCTGCGTGATCGCGACCAGCTTGGTGCGCGAGGTCAAGAGCTTCTCGAATTCCTCGATCAGGAAATTGCCTTCGTCGTCGACATCGGCCCATTTGATCACGGCGCCATGGCGTTCCCGCAGGAAATGCCAGGGCACGATGTTGGAATGGTGCTCCATGATCGAGAGCACGATCTCGTCGCCGGACTTGATGTTCGGCTCGCCCCACGAGGACGCCACGAGGTTGATCGCCTCGGTGACGTTGCGGGTGAAGATGATCTCCTCGTTGCGTCGGGCGTTGACGAATGTCGCGACTTTGGCGCGCGCGCCCTCATAGGCCTCGGTCGCCGCGTTGGCGAGGTAGTGCAGGCCGCGATGCACGTTGGCATACTCGGTCTTGTACGCCTCGGTCATGCGATCGAGCACCGCGTTCGGCTTTTGCGCCGAGGCCGCATTGTCGAGATAGACCAGCGGCTTGCCATAGACCTTCAGCGCCAGCGCCGGAAAGTCCTCGCGGACGCGGGCGACGTCGTAAGCACCGTTTGAGACTGCCGGATGCATGGTCACGCCTGTGCCTCCAACCACTGTTGCGCCGCGGCCGCCACGAGCTCACGCAGATTGTCGTCGCCGATCTGCTCGATGGCCTCGCCAAGGAAGGCCTGGATCAGAAGCGCCTGCGCTTCCTTCTCCGGCAGGCCGCGGGCGCGAAGATAGAACAGCAGGCTCTCGTCGAGCGCGCCGGAAGTCGCGCCGTGCCCGCAGGTGACGTCGTCGGCGAAAATCTCCAGTTCCGGCTTGTTGTCCGCCTCGGCCTCGTCGGACAGAAGCAGCGCCCGCGTCATCATCTTGCCATCGGTCTTCTGCGCATCGGGGCGCACGATGATGCGGCCCTGAAACACCGAATGGGCGCGGTCGTCGACCACGGCGCGGAAAATCTCGCGGCTCGTGCACTGCGGGACGGCATGATCGACCACCAGCGTGGTGTCGCCGTGCTGCTTTCCCTTCAGCAGGTTGATCCCGTTGACGGAGAGCTCGCCGCCCTCGCCGGCCAGCTTGAGGAAGCCCTGGTAGCGACTAACCGCAGCACCGCGCGTCATGTTGAACAGGTTGACCTTGGCTTTCGCGCCAAGCGTCGAGACGAGGGACGCTATATTCACCGCATCAGGCGCATCGGCCATCAGTCGGACGTGCTCGAGTTGGGCGTCGTCGCCGACCCAGACGATGACGGCGTCATGGGCTTGATAGAGCCGCGCGCCTTCGGCCGCGACGAAGCTCTCGACCAGGGTTGCGCGTGCGTTTTTGCCGACCTGCAGATACGACCGCGTGAAGGACGAGCCCTGTGATGCGACCGCGATATGGACGATCTGGATCGGCGCCGCAAGCACGGCGCCTTCGGCAATGCCGATCACGACGCCGTCGGTCGTCATCGCTGCATTCAGCGAGATCATCACATCCGACGCCTCGGTGAGGAGGAGGTCGGCACGCGCCTCATTGCCCGCATTGTCCAGAACCTCGCGCAGCGATCGTACGCTCACGCCCGCCTCCAGAACGGCAACATCGGAGAGTTCGGGGACGAATACGCCGTCCACCAGCACGAGCTTGCAAGCACCCTCGAGGGCGGCCGATGCCAGCGCGTCGCGCGCACGCCCCAGCGCGGCCGCATCCGGCAACGGCGCCAACGGCAGCACCTCGCGCATCAAGGCGCGCAGGTCGGTATATTTCCACTCTTCGATGCGGCGATGCGGCAGGCCAGCCAGCTGATAGGCATCGAAAGCCTGCCGGCGCGCCTCCGCGACCCTGCCCGAGCCGGGCAATCGGTCGCGCGCAAGGGTGAAAATATCGCTCACCGCGCGCCCCGTTTCGGTTTTTGCCAATGCAACGTTCATCATCGATTCCGATTCAAGTCTCAGGCCGCGTCTTCGAACTGCGCGTAGCCGGAGGCTTCCAGCTCCAGCGCCAAATCCTTGCCGCCGGTCTTCACCACGCGCCCCCTGGACATCACGTGCACGACATCGGGCACGATGTAATTCAAAAGGCGCTGATAGTGCGTGATCACGACCATCGCGCGCTCTGGCGATCGCAGCGCATTGACGCCATCGGCCGCAACTCGCAGCGCATCGATATCGAGGCCCGAATCCATTTCATCCAGGATGCACAGGCTCGGCTCGAACAGCGCCATCTGCAGGATCTCGTTGCGCTTCTTCTCGCCGCCGGAGAAGCCGACATTGACGCCGCGCTTGAGCATGTCCTGCGGGATGTTGAGGGATTTCGCGACCGCGCGGACCTTCTTCAGGAAGTCCGGCGCCATGAGTTCAGCTTCACCGCGCGCCTTGCGCTGGGCATTGTACGCCGTGCGCAGGAAATTCATGCTGGTCACGCCGGGGATCTCCACCGGATACTGGAACGCCAGAAACACGCCCTTCGCGGCGCGCTCGTCGGGCGCCATCTCCAGCAGGTCTTCGCCGTTGAACAGGATCGCGCCGCCCGTGACTTCATAGCCGGGCTTGCCGGCGATGACGTGCGACAGCGTCGATTTGCCGGAGCCGTTCGGCCCCATGATCGCGTGCACTTCGCCCTTGTTCACGGTGAGCGACAGCCCGTGGAGGATTTCACGCTCCTCGACCCGGACCTGCAGATCTCTGACTTCGAGTAATGACATCATTCCTTCTTTCCGGCAATTTGCTTGCCGCCTGCGTTCCAGCCCCATGCGCCGTCGGTTTTTTGCATGGTCGCAACGAACAAAGCGACGGTCGCGACGACGATCGTCGCGATCGACGCCGCATCAAAAGCGAACGATTCAGTGCGAACGGTTATTCCAACGATGCCGCCGACCAGCACCACGACATAGGCGGCGACGATAGCCCACCCTTCCCAGGTGGACGGCGTGGCGCCGTAACCAAATCTCTTCGGTTTGAACCAGAACCGGTTGGTCATCGCTCTATCCCACGCTGCCTTCCAGCGAGATCGAGATCAGCTTCTGCGCCTCCACCGCGAACTCCATCGGCAGTTGCTGCAGCACGTCCTTGACGAAGCCGTTGACGACGAGGCCGACGGCCTCCTCCTGCGAGAGCCCGCGCTGGACGCAGTAGAACAAGACGTCCTCGGAGATCTTCGAGGTCGTCGCCTCGTGCTCGAAGGTCGCCGACGAATTCTTCGCCTCGATATAGGGCACCGTGTGCGCGCCGCATTTGTCGCCGATCAGGAGCGAATCGCAGGCGGTGAAGTTGCGCGCGCCGGTGGCTTTGCGGTGCGCGGTGACGAGGCCGCGATAGGTGTTCTGCGATTTCCCCGCGGCAATCCCCTTGGAGATGATCCGGCTCGTCGTGTTCTTGCCGAGATGACGCATCTTGGTGCCGGAATCGACCTGCTGATAGCCGTTCGAGATCGCGATGGAGTAGAACTCGCCGCGCGAGTAATCACCCTTCAAAATGCAGCTCGGATATTTCCAGGTGATCGCCGAGCCGGTCTCGACCTGGGTCCAGGAGATCTTCGAATGGTGCCCGCGGCATTCGCCGCGCTTGGTGACGAAATTATAGATGCCGCCCTTGCCCTCGGAGTTGCCGGGGTACCAGTTCTGCACCGTCGAATATTTGATTTCGGCATCATCGAGCGCGACCAGCTCGACCACAGCCGCGTGCAGCTGGTTCTCGTCGCGCTGCGGCGCAGTGCAGCCTTCGAGATAGCTGACATAGGCGCCCTTGTCGGCGATGATCAGCGTGCGCTCGAACTGGCCGGTGTTGCGCTCGTTGATGCGAAAGTAAGTGGACAGTTCCATCGGGCAGCGCACGCCCGCCGGCACATAGACGAACGAGCCGTCGGAGAACACCGCCGAGTTCAACGTTGCGAAGAAATTGTCCGAGGTCGGCACCACGCTGCCGAGATACTTCTTCACGAGTTCGGGATGCTCGCGGATCGCCTCCGAGATCGGCATGAAGATCACGCCGGCCTTCTTCAATTCCTCCTTGAAGGTGGTCGCCACCGACACCGAATCGAAGACCGCGTCGACCGCGACCCTGCGGCCGGAGGACGCCTGTTCACCTTCGGGCTTGACCACGCCCTCGAGCACCTCGACCTCGCGCAAGGGAATGCCGAGCTTCTCGTAGGTCTTGAGAATCTCCGGATCGATCTCGTCCAGCGAGGAGACCTGCTTCTTCGGCTTCGGCGCGGAATAGTAATAAAGGTCCTGGTAGTCGATCTTGGGATAGTCGACGCGCGCCCAGGTCGGCTCGGTCATGGTGAGCCAGCGGCGATAAGCCTCGAGCCGCCATTCGAGCATCCAGGCGGGCTCGTTCTTTTTTCCCGATATGAAGCGGACGGTGTCTTCCGACAGCCCCTTCGGGGCCTTCTCGGACTCGATGAGGGTCTCAAACCCGTATCGATACTGGTCCACGTCGATCCGGCGCACCCGGTCGACCGTCTCTTGTACGGCTGGCATTTTATCCTCCGCTCGCGGTTTCAAGGACCGCGGTGGATCAATCTCGACTATCTCTTACGATTCTTTTCCCGGAAAATCACCTGCTTAGAACGATTCAAGCCGGGTTTCGTCGCTATCCCTTAACTAGGTGGCCGGCGAGCTTTCGCCAAGCCTGCAGGCAGCGATCAATGTCGGCGTCCGAGGTGGACCAGCCCAGACTGAGACGCACCGCTCCCTGGGCCGCCTCGGGACCAACGCCCATGGCCTGCAGCACATGCGAGGGCTGCACCTTGCCCGACGAGCAGGCCGAGCCTGAGGAGACGGCGATCCCTTCGAGATCGAAGGCGATCACGGCGGTCTCCGCCTTGACGCCAGGCGCGGTAAACAGGGTGGTATTCGGTAACCGCGGAACCTTACCCGCGAACACCACCACCCCCTCCATCTCGCGCAGGCCCGATTCGAGCCGGTTGCGAAGGGTTTCGAGGCGGCTTTGGTCTTTCTCCAGAATCCTCGAGGCAGCGCGCGTGGCGGCGCCAAATCCTGCGATCCCCGCGACATTCTCGGTTCCGGCCCGCCGTCCGCGCTCCTGACCGCCGCCGCGCATGAGCGGTTCCAGGCCGCCCAAGCCTTCCGCGAAGACCAGCGCGCCCACACCCTTCGGGCCGCCGATCTTGTGCGCAGACAGCGTCGCAAGATCAGCTCCCATTGCACTGATGCTGAACGGGATTTTCCCAAAAGCCTGGATTGCATCGACGTGCAGGAGGCCGCCTGCGGCATGGACGATGTCGGCGGCTTCCGCGACCGGCTGCACCGCTCCGGTCTCATTATTGGCGGCCATGATCGACACCAGCGCCGGCGGCCCATTGGCAAGGGCGTCCCGGAGCGCATCGAGGTCGACAAGTCCTGCTCGCGTTACCGGAATCTTGCCGGTCACCGCAGGCGCAAATCGGCCGCCCGCCAGCACGGAGGCGTGTTCGATGGCCGAGACCAGCAACCGCTCGACGGGACTGCCGGAGCCGGCGCGAAGGCCCGGGTCGAGCGCCAGCACGTTCGCCTCGGTTCCTCCCGACGTAAAGACGACATTGCGGGACTTGGCGCCGACGGCATCCGCAATCGCGCTTCGCGCCTCCTCGACCAGATGGCGAGCCTTGCGGCCCTCGGCATGGACTGAGGAGGGATTGCCTGGAATATCCCACGCCGCGGCCATGGCTTCCCTGGCCTCGGGCCGAAGCGGCGTGGTTGCATTCCAGTCGAGATAGACGCGATCGGGCATCGGCCCTCCTAGCACTTTTCCCCAAGCGACCAATCATTGCGCCGGCTGGCCTGCCTCTCGCGCCGGCGATGATGATCGCGGTCTGATGCACGATGTAATGGGGAAACATCGCATCGGTAAGAGGATCAGCAGCCCGCAGCCGCCGATCCGCACCCAATCGAGGTCGACGCGCCGCTGCGGCGTGGGCAGCGCGAAATCCGGTGATTGTGATATGGTTTGTCGCTGCATGGCTTGGTCCCTAATGCACGATGAACATCATGAGTGACGTCAAGAATGTGCGGGAAAAGGCCGGCGTCGAGCCGGTCTGGGACCAGAACCGGCCGGCCTGGGATGAGAAGAGCGCGCGCGGGATAAGCGGCGAGCTTCGCGCGATATCCGGCGCCGACTGGTTCTTGTATGCAGCGATTGCGGCGGTCTCACTCGGAGTCGGAATCGTCAATGCGCTCTCGGCGGCGCAGGACGCCGCCCGGCGCGGCGGCGCCTATGACCTCCGCACCCCGCTGTTCTGGGAAATGTCGAGCATCCTCGTCATCATCCTGGTCGCGCCCATACTGTTCGTCGCGGTCCGGCGGATGCACCACGTTTCGGGATGGCCCACCCGCCTCGCCATCGCGGGAGCCGCGATTGTCGTGTTCTCGAGCCTGCACATCGCCGGCATGGTCGGGCTTCGCAAGCTGGTGATGTTCTTCCTCGGCGGGTCCTACGATTTTCACCTCTCGGTCGCGACCGTGATCTATGAATTCCGCAAGGACGTCATCACCTGCGTCTTGATCGGCAGCTCGCTATGGCTGATCGAAAACCGCAGCGAAGCGCAACGGGCCGGATCCGCCATAACGCCCGCCACGGCCGACCCTCCATCGGCGGCCGTGCCGCACATGGTCTGGCTTCGCGACGGCGCAACACGGATCCGCATCGAACCCCGCGACATTCTCTGGATCAGTTCGGCCGGAAATTATGTCGAGTACAGCCTCTCCGAAGGCATCACCCATCTGGTTCGGGGAACCTTGGCCGGCGAGGAAGCGCGCCTGACAAAGTTCAGCATCGTGCGGGTGCACCGGACGCGACTGGTCAACCTGTCGCGCGTCACCGGGCTGAAGACCGGTGCGAACGGCGACTTCGAACTGACGCTCGATACCGGTCAGGCGGTCGCGGGCAGCCGGCGGTACCGCGGCGCGCTCAATTCGATCGATGCGCTTGCCGGATTCCAGTCGAGATAGATGGTCAAGCGTTAAGTATTATAATACCTTCAACTGCAGTAAGTGCCGTCGTCACGCGCCTTCTATCCATACCGCAATTCGCGCAGCACGCGCGTTATCCAACATCGGAAGCTAACGTCTTGAACGCATTGCCAGATGTTCAAAATCCTTGCTTTTTGCCCCTCGCCCCATGTTAGAACGCGCCCGCCAATTCACCCGGCGCCGTCCGCACAACCCGCCCAACGACGCCCATCACACCCTCGGTGCAAGGTTTGTCTGCGAAAGCGCCAGATCGAGCCACGACATAGTCGGCTGATTTAGTTAGGGATCACGAATGCCTGAAGTTATCTTCACCGGCCCGGCGGGCCGTCTCGAAGGCCGTTATCATCCGGCCAAGCAGAAGAACGCGCCGATCGCGATGATCCTGCATCCGCATCCGCAGTTTCACGGCACGATGAATCACCAGATCGTCTACCAGTGCTACTACGCCTTTGCGCATCGCGGATTTTCGGTGCTGCGTTTCAACTTCCGCGGCGTCGGCCGCAGCCAGGGCTCGTTCGATCACGGCACCGGCGAATTGTCGGATGCCGCCTCCGCGCTCGACTGGGCGCAGACCATCAACCCGGAAGCGCGCGCCTGCTGGGTCGCGGGCTTCTCGTTCGGCGCCTGGATCGGCATGCAACTCTTGATGCGCCGTCCCGAGGTCGAAGGCTTCATCTCGATCGCGCCGCCCGCCAACCTCTACGATTTCTCCTTCCTCGCGCCCTGCCCGTCCTCGGGGCTGATCGTGCATGGCGAGAGGGATGCGGTGGTGCCGCCCAAGGACGTCAACACCCTGGTCGAGAAATTGAAGACGCAGAAGGGCATCGTGATCGATCAGCAGGTCATCCCCGGCGCCAACCATTTCTTCGATGGCAAGCTCGAGCCGCTGATGGAAACGATTACCGCCTACCTCGACATGCGGCTGGCCAACGTGCGGTAGGCCTTGGCCGGCAATGGGATCGTTCGTCGCGCTGTTGCGTGCGGTCAATGTCGGGGGCACCGGCAAATTGCCGATGAGCGACCTCAAGCAGATGTGCGAGGAATTGGGGTTCGGCAGCGTCCGAACCTACATCGCAAGCGGCAATGTCGTCTTCGTCAGTCCCAAGTCGGAAGCCGCGATCAAGACCGCGCTCGAGAAGCGGCTGGAAGCCTACGCGCAAAAACCCGTCGGCGTGCTCGTGCGCAGCGCTGCCGAGATGATGCAGGTCGCAGCCGACAATCCGTTTCCGAAACTCGCGCCCAACCGCACCATGGCGGTGTTCCTCGATCGCGCGCCGCCGGCAGATGCGCTTTCAGGCGTCCGCGGCCAGAAGGACGAGCAGATCCGGTTGGGACGGCGGGAGATTTACATCCACTACGGCGAAGGCATGGCCAAATCAAAACTGACGGTGCCTGCCGCCAAAGCCGGCACGGCGCGCAACATGAACACGGTCGTCGCGCTCGCGAAAATGGCCGCCGAGTTGTAGCAACCATCAGAAAGCATAGGCGCTGTCATCACCCGCGAAAGCGGGTGATCCAGTACGCCGCGGCCTCGCGATTGATCGTCAGCGTCTCTGGAATACAGGATCGCCCGGGCGATGACAGTTGTGGCGCATCTTACGCCGCCTCAAGCCGCGGCGCGGGCCTGCAGGCCCGAGAGCCATGAGTTGCGCCGCGCCAGGAAATCGCGCAACAGCGCCGGATAATCCCCGCCGACCGCCGAGCGGACCGAAGGGCGCGCGGCAAGGGTCTTGCGCCAGCGCGCGAGCTTTGGGTTGCCGTCGAGAATGCCGAAATTCGCGATCGTGTCGAACACGTCGAAATAGCGGAACACGGGTGCGAACACCGCGTCGAGCAGCGAGAAGTTTTCGCCGTCGAACCATGGCGCGGCCGCGACCCGGGTCTCGAGACGCTCGAAGCGCTGCGCGAGCTGCGCGGCCTTGGCCTTGAACGCGACTTCATCGGGTGCGGAGTAGAAACCTGCGATGTCGTTCAGCACGGCCGAGCCGTATTCAATCCAGGCGCGGTGTTCGGCGCGGGCAAGCGGGTCGGCTGGATGCAGCGGGCTTGCTTCGGTCTCCTCAAGATATTCCAGGATCACGGCGGATTCGAAAATCGGGACCTCGCCGACCACGAGCACCGGCGTCTTGCCGAGCGGCGAGAGTTTCAGGAACCAGTCCGGCTTGTTGGCGAGATCGATGTCGATCCGCTCGAAGGCAACGCCCTTTTCGGTCAGCGCGATCACCGCGCGTTGCACATAGGGACAGAGCTTGTGGCTGATGAGTTTGAGCGGCGCCGTCATCGCAGGGCCTCGCAGGTTCAATGCACCCGCATCAATCTAGATGCAAGCGCATGAAACTGTCAAGGTTCATGCATATGCATGAATGTCCCGCGCTCACGGCCTGACGACGATTCCGCCCGTCATCGGCATCGGCACGCCCGTGGTGGCGGGATAGGACAGCGGCAGGCCCTTCAGCCCCCGCGCCGCCAGGAAGCCGAAGGCCTGCGCCTCGATCGCGTCCGCCGACCAGCCGAGCGCGTCGGCAGCCTCGACAGTGGCCGGCGCAAGGTTCTCGCGCAACATCCGAATCATCGTGTGGTTGCGGGCGCCGCCGCCGGCGATGATCCAGCTCTTCGGCGTCTTCGGCAGCAGCGGAGCGATCCGCGCGATCGCGGCCGCCGTGAAGGCGGTGAGCGTGGCGGCGCCATCGGCCGGCGCTACGTCGCTTAGCCTGAGGCCTGCAAAATCATTGCGGTCGAGCGATTTGGGCGGCGGAGCTGCAAAGAACGGCAGTTCGAGCGCGCGCGCCACCCAGGCCTGATCGGGCGTGCCCTCCGCGGCCATCCGCCCCTCGCAATCGAAGCGCTGGCTGGTGGTGCGGAACATGAAATCGTCGAGCAGCGCGTTGCCGGGGCCGGTGTCGCAGGCGATCAACGTCGTGTCGCCATCGATATAGGTGATGTTGGAGACGCCGCCGATATTGACGACGACGATTGGGCCCTCCCGCCGCAGCGACTGGGCCAGCGCACGGTGATAGACGGGAACGAAGGGCGCGCCCTGCCCGCCGGCGGCGACGTCGGCGGCGCGAAAATCGTGCATCACGGGAACATGGATGGCCTTTGCCAGCGCGGCCGCGTCGCCGATCTGCACGGTCAGCCTGCGTTCGGGGCGGTGCAGCACGGTCTGGCCGTGGAAGCCAACGATGTCGATCTCCTCGCAGGCGATGCGGTGCTGCGCGCTGAAGGCGGCGATGGCCTCCGCATGCGCGATGGTCACGGCGCGCTCGGCCTCGCGCAGCACGCCGGGCCGGGCCTCGCGGTCCGAGAGATGGACGGCCTCGCCCAGCGCCTGGCGCAACAGGCTGCGCTCGCTGTCGCTGTAGGGCCGGTAGCCGCACGGCCCGAACGCCCGGATCTTGCGCCCGTCGGTTTCGATCAACGCGACGTCGACCCCGTCGAGCGAGGTGCCGCTCATCAGACCGATTGCCGTCAACATCATCGCAATAGCGTCCTCGGACGCCAGCATTTAGCCGCCGAAGGCGGCAGATTTCGGGTTCCCGCGCATTAAGCCACCGGCTTGTGCCGAACCGGCACATCTTATATTGCCACAACGCGCCGGCAGGCGGCAGCCCGTTGCCCCACGGGTTCTGCAATTTGCTGCAACTACCGTAAAACAAGAATGATCAGAGTCGCCCACATATGACTGCCTTTAAATCAGATTTTCTGAACATCCTGCAGGAGCGCGGTTTCATCCACCAGTGTTCCGATTTCGAAGGCCTCGACGCGCTGGCGGCGAAAGGCCAGGCGACCGGCTATGTCGGCTACGACTGCACGGCGCCCTCGCTGCATATCGGCAACTACCTGACCATGATGATGCTGCACTGGCTGCAGCAGAGCGGCAACAAGCCGATTACCTTGATGGGCGGCGGCACCACCATGGTCGGCGACCCCTCCGGCAAGGACGAATCGCGCGCGATCCGCTCGATCGAGGAGATCGAGGCCAACAAGGCTTCCATCCGCGGCGTGTTCGCCAAGGTCCTGCGCTACGGTTCCGGCCCCAGCGACGCGGTCATGCTCGACAACGCCGAGTGGCTGACCAAGCTCAACTGGATCGAGATGCTGCGCGACATCGGCCGCCATTTCTCGGTCAACCGCATGCTGACGATGGACTCGGTGCGGCTGCGGCTCGAGCGCGAGCAGGAGATGAGCTTCATCGAGTTCAACTACATGGTCTGCCAGGCCTATGATTTCGTCGAGCTGTCGCGGCGCACTGGTTGCCGGCTGCAGATGGGCGGCTCCGACCAGTGGGGCAATATCGTCAACGGCGTCGACCTCGGCCGCCGCATGGGGACGCCGCAACTGTTCGCGCTGACCACCCCGCTGCTCACCACCGCCTCGGGCGCCAAGATGGGCAAGACCGCGCAAGGCGCGGTCTGGCTCAACGCCGACCAGTTCAGCCCGTACGATTTCTGGCAATATTGGCGCAACGTCGAGGACGGCGATGTCGTGAAGTTTCTGAAACTGTTCACGATCCTGCCGATGAGTGAAATCGACAAGCTCGCTGCACTCGAGGGCGCCGAGATCAACGAGGCCAAGAAGGCCTTAGCGGACGCCGCCACCACGCTGCTGCACGGCATCGAGGCCGCGCGAACGGCGGCGGAGACCGCCCGGCGGACTTTTGAGGAAGGCGCCATCGCCGAGACGCTTCCGACCGTGGATGTTGCGCGCACAGAACTCGACGCCGGCCTCGGAGTGCTGACCGCCTTCGTCAAGGCGGGGCTCGTCGCCTCCAATGGCGAGGCGCGACGTCAGATCAAGGGCGGCGGCCTGCGCGTCAACGATGTCGCAGTGTCGGACGAGAAGATGATGCTGGCTCTATCGAACCTCACGCCGGAGGGTGTCATCAAGCTCTCGCTCGGCCGGAAGCGTCACGTCCTGCTCAAGCCTGCATAGGCGTATTCGCTTTTGACGCTTGCGGGTAGCAGCGGAAGCGCGCTCCCTGCTGTTGATGGACAAGCCTACGCCGCAAGAGGAAACGCACGCGCAGCCGCTGCAGCCGGCGCGCGTGGCGCTCGGCGTGCTGGCGCTATGCTTCGTGTTGTCGGTGATCGGCCGCGGCCTGGGCGAGAGCTTCACGGTCTTCCTGAAGCCGATTTCGGAAAACTTTGGCTGGGATCGCGCCGAAGTGGTTTCGGTTTATTCGCTGTCGGCGCTTGCGGGCGGGCTGGCGGCGCCACTGGCCGGCCGTCTGTTCGACCGCTCCGGACCGCGCGCGGTCTACGCCCTTGGCCTCCTGTTGCTCGGGGCGGCCTTCCTCGGCGCCGCTCATGCGCAACATCTGTGGCAGTTCCAGTTCAGCCTCGGCCTGTGCGTTGGAATTGGCATCGCGCTGATCGGCAACGTGCCGAACTCGATCCTGCTCGGCCGCTGGTTCGGACCGAAGCTGCCGACCGCGATGGCGGTGGTCTATTCGGCGACCGGCGCGGGGGTCCTGCTACTGCTTCCGTCGTCGCAGATCCTGATCGACCATCTCGGCTGGCGCGCCACCTACCAGATCTTCGGGGCAGCCGCGCTGACACTCCTCATTCCGCTGCTCCTTCTACCCTGGCGCCTGTTCTCCTCGGGCTCGCCGCATGTCGCTCGCCACGCCGCCACAGGTATCATCGACGAAGGCTGGACTTTGGCGCGCGCGATGCGCCACCACGCCTTCTGGGCGCTGTTCTCGACCTTCTTCTTCACCGCGGTCGGCATGTTTACGATCGCGCCACAGGTCGTGGCCTATCTGATCGAGACCGGCTTCCCACCGCTGCAGGCGGCCACCGCCTGGGGGTTTTCCGGTATCGTCTTGCTGTTCGGAATGCTCGGCGTCTCCTCGCTCGACGGCGTGATCGGCCGCAGGCCGTCGGTGCTGTTCAGCTATGCCATTTCGATCATCGGCATCGTTCAGTTCTGGCTGTTGCAGCGATATCCGAATATCTGGCTTTTGACCGGCTTCGTCGTCTGTTTCGGCAGCATGATCGGTTCGCGCGGTCCGCTATTGACGGCGACTGCCATGAAGATTTTCCGGGGCAAGCGGGTCGGCACCATCTACGGCACCATCGCGATCGGCAGCGGGCTCGGATCGGCGTTCGGCTCCTGGAGCGGCGGCCTGATTCACGATGTGAGCCACAGCTACAACCCCGTCATCGCATTCTCGCTTGCAAGCGTCGTGCTCGGGATGATCCCGTTCTTGGTCGTGCCGGCGCTGCGGCGGTAAGCCGCCCGCGCCATACTTGGATAGTGGCGCGGGAACCAGTTTCCGATTCATCTGATATGATCCCGCA